>Ga0207095_10023_pt1 | contig 46864 bp, 48 predicted proteins | sample Alteio_BWMinHeat_88_FD_153529 | JGI IMG/M metagenome (GOLD analysis project Ga0207095, IMG submission 153529) | Enriched cells from forest soil in Barre Woods Harvard Forest LTER site, Petersham, Massachusetts, United States -... | ecosystem: Environmental > Terrestrial > Soil > Temperate forest >... | reverse complement strand
GATGGCGACTCCAGCCACAGGAAGCGAGCCTTGGGATCGATAAAGCGCTGTATCAGCCATGCACTGGCGACACGGTCGAGAATCGTCAATGGATCACCGACGAAGATTACAAGGAGGGTCTCGCGCTTGCGCAACTGGCACCCGGCCCCCTTGCTGCGCAACTCGGCATTTATCTTGGTTACGTCCACTACCGCATCGTCGGCGCGACACTAGCCGGCTTGGCGTTCGTCATTCCATCATTTCTCATGGTCATTGCATTGGGCTGGGCCTATGTACGCTTCGGCGGACTGTCCTGGATGCAAGCGGTGTTTTACGGTGTCGGCGCTGCAGTGATCGGCATCATTGCGATGAGTGCGAGGAAGTTGACTATCAAGAGCGTAGGCAAGGATAAATTGTTATGGGCAATCTACCTGTTGCTGGCAATAGTTACCGTAATCACCGAATCAGAAATAGCATGGCTGTTCATCGCAGCCGGTGTGCTTGTGTGGTTGCTGCGCGCACCACCGGCCTGGCTAGGTAAAGGAAACCTGAATGCCGTTGCATTGACGCAGTTGCCGATGGCCGGAGGGTTGTTTGACCTCACCAACGCGCCATTACTCAGTCAGATCGGTGTCTTCTTTGCCAAGGCAGGCGCTTTCGTTTTTGGCTCAGGGCTCGCGATCGTGCCCTTCCTCTATGGCGGCGTTGTGACCGAACACCACTGGCTGACAGACAAGCAATTTGTCGATGCGGTTGCAGTTGCGATGATCACCCCCGGACCGGTGGTAATCACCGTCGGCTTCATCGGCTATCTGATTGCGGGGCTTCCCGGTGCGTGTGTCGCGGCACTGGCGACGTTTTTGCCGTGCTATCTATTCACCGTCATACCGGCGCCCTACTTCAAGAAATACGGCAAGGTTCCCGGCGTGATCGCTTTTGTCGACGGCATCACTGCTGCTGCGATCGGTGCCATTACCGGCTCGGTGATTGTGATTGCCAAACGTTCGATCATCGATATCCCGACAACGTGCATCGCGCTCGTTACCATCGGGTTACTGTGGAAATTCAAAAAGCTGCAGGAGCCCTTGGTGGTCGCCGCCGCTGCCGTATTGGGTTTGGTTATTTATCCGCTGGTGCACACGTAATAAAACGCTAGATTTGTTCCGCAGTCTTCGGTCTATCGAAATGCACAATATACGCGAGCTGCAGCAATCTTGACATTCCACGGAATATCTCCAGCGGCGGTATCTTTGATGCACCGGAATTACGTTCATGAAAGTAGATTGGAACCTCTTTCAGACGCAGGCCGCTGAGGTAGGCTTGGACTATCACGGTGAGAAAAAACGAATAACCATTTACCGCCACAGTAGAAAAATCTATTTTTTTCAGATTCGATACTCTGAAAGCACGGTATGAAGTAGTGAATTCAGATAAGCGGATGCCGAGTAGCATGCGGGCCCCGACGTTGCCCAATTTGCTCACATATCTCCTGTAGCCTGTGTAGTCACATTTGCCGCCGTCGGTATATCTTGATCCGATAACCAGGTCATATCCTTGCCCTAACGTGGAAATCAGTCTCGGTATGTCCGCGGGATCATGCGACAGGTCGCCGTCCATCGTAACCAATACGTCGTAATTGTGTTCAATTGCATGCTTCCATGCGAGCAAATGCGCCGACCCTAATCCTAATTTTGCAGGTCTGACCAGCACGGTCAAATTATCGCGCTTCAGGTCGTCAAGCACAGCCAAGGTACCGTCATTACTATTATCGTCAATGATAAAAATGTTGGCGTCTGGTGCGGCGAGCGAAATCTGTCCAACCATGGACGCGACATTTCCCACTTCATTGTAAGTCGCAAAAAATACCAATGTCTTCATCAAATTGCTTCTCTTTGGTGGTTTTCAAATGTGCTATTCATGGGACGAATAAATTTTCGATAGCAACTTCCATACAAATGTATACGACATCAGATAATTCCATAGCGCGCCAACCACGATGCCACATAATGCTGCCACCATCGGCATATGATTGCGGTCGAACACCCAGGTCGATACCGCCAAACTTGATGCCAAGCCTACCGATGTGATCATCAAATAAATCACATATCCGACAATAATTTTCCGCCCGGACAGCGTCTCCCTGTGAAAGGTCGATTTATTGTTTAACAGATAGTTGAAGGTGGCAGCAAATATCATCGCCGTGCCGTTAGCGTATCGGAAATTTGGCGTGATCCAGAACATCATGGTTTTTAATACGAACATATGCACCACGACGCCGAGGGAACCGACCAGCAGGAATGAAATCAATGTCTTTGGCAGCAGACGGAAGCATGCCTTGTGCCCGAAGGTCGCTATGCTGTCGAGTATGCGCAACATGCTGTTCTGATGAGAGATGGGTGGACAGCCATCTGCAATCGAGTTTGTATTCATTTCAGATACATTCCGAAAAAACCATAGTCAAACACCAAGTCGATGCTCGCAAGTACAGTCAAGTTAATGTTCGCTACGTCCAGAAATAGGACAGGTACGCCCCACATATATTTTTTCAGCCCACAAGATGCAATCAATACCGATGCATCATATTGATGGCAAAACTGTAAACAGAACGCGGGGTTGCATGCTTGCTTCTGGCGACCAATAAACCATTTGCAGCGCAATAAATTGCCTATGCCAGAACGGGCATTCAAAACGACCAGCGTGAATAATAATGTTTTTTGTGCCGGGATGGTGGATTTTGATCGATTCGAGCGGCAGATATAGGCTCCGGCATCTGCGCAAGGCACGAATACTACAGAAGTGGGCCTGGTATTTTATCCACTGCTTCGGCAATAAGAAGTACGCGTCGTACGTTTTAATCAAGCGCAGCGCGCATGGAGGTCTTTTTTGGAAGCTTTGGTAAACGTGTAATGGCGCAACGGCAAAATACCGGGAATTTCAACAGTGTCTTCCAACTGGAAATGGTGCTTGAATAACACAGCCTGCATTGCGTGGGCGTATGGCGTGCAGTAGGCGGAAAGCCTGGTGCCTTCCGATGCAGTGTCAATAACCATATTGATCAGATGCCAGCCGTGCTTTTGATTTCTGACCTCTTCGCAAATCGCACATTCAGCGATATTCCGCTCATTCTGGCCATCCGGCGATCGTATATTTTGAAATGAGATGAAGCCTGTCTCCAGGCCGTCCATGGTGAAAATATAAAACTCTCGATTGCTATATTTACCTCCACATAATCCTGGATATGCAATTAAATCCTTGAACAAGATCTTAAAAATTTCTACCTGACCGCGATTCGTGGTGTAAAAATCATTGAAGACGCCATTCTTGCTACCCTCAAGCATCAATGCATAAATAAAAGGCACATCAAGTATTCCGGCTTTGCGGAGCGCATAAACCCTTTGTGAATTTATAGTCTCTCCCATGGCATTCACCCTGGCAAAATGTTTCACGACTGGCGTGAAAATGGGAGAGCGAGCAGTCAGACCCGACATGCCGGTTTCCTCTATTTTTCTCGTCGTGAGACGATCTGAAAAATCAAGAATAAGGCGCAATACTGTCGATAAACTGAAACAAAGCTGACATTTTTCTGACAACAAGTTTGTCTACGGGATTTACGCAAAACAAGAAGGTAGGATGCGCCCTGTGACCGGAGTTAATGACGCCGGTCACAGGGCGCACCCTGCACAATCATGCGTGCATAAGTCATGATTTATTTGGCACGACGTCCGCAAGATGAAATGCGGGCATGCTTCCGACGGAGGATAGTGAAAACCTTATTCAAGAAACAAGGCACGCTGCCTTTGGCTCATTGGCCAGGATGGACGTCAGCCGTTATCACCTTCACTTCATAGTTCTCACTGGATACTTCACTCGGTTCATGTTTTTGAATCGGAATAAATGGCGTCGACATCGCAGTGCGAATCTCCATGCGACCGTCTTCAAACACACCTTCGACATGCAACGAATATGCGCCGGCCTTGCGTACTGCCATGATGGAAAATTCTGCCTGGTTATCATTGATCACTGCGGATCCGGTGAAGACCAGTCGGCCAGCGGTACGGTAGACCAGAATGTTCACCTCTTGTTTGTCGATGGCCGGCGCGGTGAGGATAAGATATATCGGAGAATACAAGCCGGACTCGGCATCGCGTAATGCGACCGTGCCGAGAAACGTCAACTGTTTGCGTAGTTTCGCGGTCGTGTTTTTTTCAGCGAAGTCGCGGTTAAACAGGACCATCCAATTGTTGCGCCCGCAGCGTGCCTGATACATGGACTGTTCTGAATATTCGATACCATACGGTTGGTCTGCCAGAGATCGCAGGCACAGCTCCGCGGCAGAATAGTTCGACGGTATGATTTCGAACGGACGGCAGTCGTTCAGGTCCTGCGTCAGGTGTTCCGGCTGTTCCATGTTGGAGAGCTCCAGTTCATGCAGTCCTGCACGATGCTCGATCAGGGTTTGTGCAAATTCAGCCTGCACCATTGCCAATCCGTGCGCGTGTTGCTTGGCTTCCGAAATCGCACCAAGTGCAGAGCGATCACCAATACACCCTAGTGCCCGCATCACACCTGAGAGGACCAGTTCATCGCGAACATTGCTGTTGTGGGTGAGAATCTGCAGCGCGGCCGGCGAGGTGATTTTTCCGAGGTAAATCGCGGCCAGATAGCGCAGTTCGGAAGGTTGCTTTTCATCTTCCAGCACGCCGGCGAAATCGCGATGCTTGTTCGGGAAATCGGATGCGTACAGCAACGCCATCGCACGCGATGCCGGGAAGGAGGTATCCTTGCCGACAACGATGTCGCGCAATCTTTTCAGGCTCACCGTATCGGGATCGACATGCTGCATGTCGGCGATACGGGGAACGAAGTGGAATGGCGGAATGCGTTTGAGTGGCATGATTGTTCCTCTCTCGTTAATCCTTATAGGATGCTCGCGTTAGCGATGATCCGGAGTCCCGGTATACGGCGCTGCCGGAATCACGTGCCGGCAGTTTGGACCAATCGAATTCCGGGCTATTCTCGACAGTCTCGCGCGATACATTGACAAAAACATTGTTGTCCGCCCAGTTGACGTTCGAAATCAATTGCGGCGAAACCAATACATGCTTCCCCAGCAGCCAATTGCTCGTGTTGACCACGATGAAGCGTATCGACCAATCCTCATCATCAAACAGAAAATCCTCCACATGGCCAAAGGTGCCGTCCGTTGCCCTGATGTGATAACCGATGACTTCATCGCTGCTGCGCAGGTGTGCGTCCGCTGGCGGTATCTCCTCGCCATGCTCCGTTGCACTCAGAGGACGACTCGTCGCCTCGACGCTATCCATTAGTCCGCCGATCGGCGGCATTGCTCCAAATCCCCAAAGCAAGGGACCAGTCCAATAAAGCGGATAGTCATAATGCCGAAACAACTCGGCTTCCAGTTGACGTGATACAGGCTGGGCCGTATCGACACCCGGGCTATCCTCAATTTGTTGCTTACTCAAATCCACCGTGGCAACGCGCCTCGTCCAGTCCAGGTTGCGTATCGACATCGGCAAAATCAACACTTCGTGCCTTGCAAGCCACCCTCCGGTATTGACCACGACATTTCGTATGGTCCACTTCTCATCATCAAAATAAGCGTCGCTTATTTTTCCGATATCACCATCTGCTGCTGCGATAGCGAAACCCTGCAACCTCTTTGCACTTTGCAACATGACTTATCCTTTTCCGCTATTGATGCTTGCTCTTGATATTTTCATTCACGATGCGGCGCAACTGCATGGCATAGTCGCCGCACTTCGGCGCATAAGACTGCTTGATGGATATGGTAAGTCGGCTCAGCGCAATGCACATTTATTTACGTGCCTGACTAGACGAAAATCAACGCCCGCGTACGGAATGTCAGTTGAGCGGTATCGATGAAAGCGATAAGTGGCCTTGCCGGATGGATTTATTTTCCGATGGACATCTTTCAGCGGGTAAAATCCTCGCTGGACGGAGCGTGCAGAAAAATCGCTCTATAAAAATCCATGTACATGGGTCAATCTAAATAGGACTACGCACATTGTATAAATTTGGCGTTCCCGCGCGCGCGGAACCGACGGTAATTTTATTCAGCCATTTTGCGTAAGGCAAAAAAAATAAGCGGGAGAGAAATTTGCTTGCCTATCGATCTGATATAGACGGGCTGCGTGCCATTGCGATTTTAAGTGTCGTGTTGTTTCATGCAGGCTTTCCATACTTACCCGGCGGGTTCGTCGGTGTTGATATATTTTTTGTTATCTCAGGTTATTTGATCACCCTGTGGATCAAGAATAACCTGGCCGACAACACCTTTTCTTTTCGCAAGTTTTATCTAAACCGGTTGCGTCGGCTCGCGCCGTCTTTTTTCGTCGTGCTTGCATTCATCTGCACTGCAGGATTTTTCCTGGAGGGCGCCGAAGGACTCGTTAGCCTGGCCAAAACCCTCGCCTCCTCCCTTGCTTTTACATCAAATTGGTTTTTCCTCAACCAGGCCAGCTATTTTGACCCGGCACTGGAAACCAACGCGTTACTGCATACATGGTCGCTCTCGGTAGAAGAACAGTTTTACCTTGCATGGCCGCTTGTCCTCTTTGCTCTGCGCCACAATCTGGATGGAACATCGCGCAAATTGGTTGACGTCGTCTTTATACTATTCGCAGTATCACTGCTTGCCGGCGTTTTACTCGCCGAGAAATCATTAGCGCAACAAGCGTTTTTCAATAGCGCCGGTAGAATCTGGGAACTCTTGTCCGGAGCGTCACTGGCAATCGGATTAGTGGAATTTCCAAACAAAAAATCTATCGCCACCGGCATGCGGTGCCTTGGCTTAGGTCTGATCATTTTCTCGATTGGATGTTATTCCCGCAAGACCAGCTATCCGGGATTTGCAGCGCTCGCTCCGGTGATAGGCAGTTTTTTTGTTATCGCAGCATCACCGAATTTTCGCGATCCAATTTTCAATATTCTTTCGTCGGCACCATTTCGTTTCGTCGGAAAAATTTCGTACAGCCTTTACCTTTGGCATTGGCCGCTGCTGGTATTTGCGAGGTCATTGAATCCGCAGTTATCGATCCCGGCTCTTCTTACCATACTGATGGCGGCCTTCTTGCTGGCGACAGTATCGACTTTCCTGTTCGAAATCCCGATCCGCCAGCGACGCCTATTTAGAAACGACAAGCCATTTTTAGCGACTGCCGGTTTGTTGTTTGTTATTTTTATGGGTCTCGGCATTTTCACCGTCAAGTCGAATGGATTGCCCGATCGCTGGCAGGAAACCACCATCAGCGAAAATCCGGACGACATCGCAACTGGCTTTGACCGCGGACATTGCTTCATCGAAGACGAGCCGCTTGAGCATCTGACCAATACATGTCTCGCGCCCGATCCGAGCAAAAAGAATATCCTGGTTATCGGCGACAGCTTTGCAGCCCACCTGATGCCAGGCCTCAAACACTATTTTCCCGATTATCATTTCGTGCAAGCCACGGCCGCCTCATGCCGGGCACTGGTCAATTTCACGTACGGCCGCTATCGTTGCACCGAGCTGAACCGCCTGCTCTTTTCAGAAACCATCATGGATAAGAAATACGACGCCATTTTTCTCATGGCCGATTGGGTGTACGGAGACCGGATGACGGATACATTGGCGACAATCAGGGCGCGCACAGCAACCCCCATCGTCGTCTTCGGCAACACACCCGCCTATACGTCCAACCCCTCCGACAGCATGAAGAGGCATGTAATGACCGGCATCCCGATGAAGTTGACACCGCCACCGTTCCGCGATTTTCTTTGGGAGACAAATGAAGAAATCAAGAAAAGCTCCGCCGGTAAAGCAAGGTTCATTTCACTTCTCGAAAATTTTTGCCCAAATAAAGTCTGCCCATTGATTACCGATGGCGACAAAAACGTGCATTTTGATTGGGGCCACGTTACCGGATGGGGATCGATCGCGGTGATAGGTGCTTCGAGGGATCAGATAGCGGACGCGTTGCCTAGGCATTAAATCGTGGGGATGAGTTTGGCAACTGATGGCTTCCAACCTTGACCAGTCTATCATTCGAATTTCTTGGGCGCTTGCTATGCAGCGGGAGCAGCAGATCAAATTTTAACGCGACTAGCTGTGCCCGACGCTAACCAGCCGGTCGCACTTTGCAAAAGCGGACGTCTAACCGGCAAGGTTAGCGGAAGGGCTTACCAAGCATTAACTTCGCTATTTGTTTTAATTCTAAAAACATTCCCAAATACATAGCCTCTAAAAAATCGCTTTTTGAATGGCAGATATAAGGCGACAACCAGCCCGCGTTTATGTTCAAAAAGAACTTTGATGGCTTGCGTTGGAGCTTCGCCTTCGCAAGTAACGACAACATTCTCGGCAACACCTATAGCAATCAACTCTTCTTTTTTTGCCTGTTCACGAAGCCCTTCATGTAACAAAGGTAAAACCTCTCGGGAGTTGGACATACCATTTGCATTATTTGGATCAGCACCTACAAGCGCAACCACGCCAGAGCTGTCTAGAGTAGCCCCGTGAGGTACGAAATTACCCCTCTTCTTAAGACATTTTTCAGAAAAGCTAAACAAAGGCTCCGTCAAAATTTCAATGTCAGACTTCAGTTCCGAATATAAATTTTCTTCCGGGTTCATTCCATGCCTGAAGTTTTGAGTCAAGTGGTCGCTACACACGGCTAGATGCGAAGCACCTATTGCGAACTTTGGATGAGATTCATCATAGTCTGCAATTGCTTCAAATATCGTCGAGCGTAAATCCTCCGTATCCTTACGGAACTGGTAGTCTGTGTCCGGCTTAAGGATGAGCACTGTTCTATGTCGAGAAGCGCGCTCGTCCTCCCACTTCCAAAATCACCGTCTCTTTCGAGGCGTTCTATGTGCGGCAGCAATGCATCAAGACTCATAGGGGTGGTGTGCAACGACGAGTCATGACCTTCACTTCGACCTCACAGTGGACTTACTAGGGCAAAGTCGCCCGAACGACGCCGGATCCTGATCCGATAAGTAGCGTGTTACTGCCAATGTATTGCAGGCCGTTGATATCATGCAGCAGGCCTGGTAATGCACCAAGCTGATTTCCAACGACATTGGACAGGCCAATTGGCGTCGTGACTACACCGGCTGGCGTGATCTTCCGGATCGCTGCAATGTCGGCGACGTACAGATTGCCCGACTCGTCTATCGTGAGCTTGGTTGGATAGCCGAATCTATCGCCAGTGGTGACCAACGTCGTGACAACGCCTGCCGGGGTAATTTTCCGGATCCTGACGTTATCAGTGTCGGAGACGTATACATTTCCGGAATTGTCGGTAGCAATAGCCTGGAGCAGCGAACCGAATTTTGCGGCTGTTCCAACACCGTCTGAGTTACCGACGAGGCCGCCGGCAAGCGTAGTCAGGACACCGGCAGGTGTGATTTTCACGACCAGGGATTCAGACTGGACAACACCATTGACGGTCCCGGCTCCGAACATGGTCGCGTATATGTTGCTGCTTGCGTCGACAGTCATCGCGTAGAAAGACATTTCGGAAGGTAGCCCTGACAGACTTAACGTGCTTACATTGCCATCAACGGTGACAATTCGGATCCCGTCTTCGGTGGAAACATACATGCTGCTTGCGTCGCGGAGTGCGATGTCATGGGGCTGGTCGAACCTGGCAGGTTGACCTTGTTCATCATATATACGGCCAAGGGTGCCTGCCAATGTACTGACCGTGCCATCCGGCGTGATTTTTCGGATGGTGCAGTTTCTGCAGCCGTCGATGGTGTATATGTTGCCGGATGCGTCGACTGCAAACCCGGAAGGAGACAGGAACCTCGCCGCCGCACCGGTACCGTCCGTGCTACCGTATGGAGCCGTGGAAGGCCCCGCAACAGTGCTGACTGTACTGCCATCGGCCGAAATTTTGCGAATAGCACTGTTTCCGGTATCGCCAATGTAGAGATTGCCCGCAGTGTCAAATGCCATTCCTTTGATAGCGTAATCGGCGGAATACATAAAAGAGAATTCGGTACCTGCAGCAGGTCCGTCGACCAGGCCGAACGAGCCCCAGTTGCCCGCAATAATTGTGGCGACTCCGGCGGGCGATACTTTTGAGACTGTGTTGCCCCGCAACGCGTCCTGATACGGCAGACTGCCGTCATTTAGAACGTACGCGTTACCCGAGGCGTCCATCGCAAGACCGCTTGAACGGTAGGTGCCGTGCAGCGAATACGCATTCATGATCGTGGAGACCACTCCGGAAGTTGTAACCTTGCGGAGGCCGATATTATCCCGAACGTAAAGTACGCCGGATGAATCGATCGTGATATTGCCGGGCTGGGAGAAGGTGGCGTTTGCGCCGGTACCATCGTTGCCCGCTACTACGGTGCTGCCGACGGTGCCTGCAAGAGTAGTGACTATGCCCGACGGCGTAATCTTGCGAAGTGTGTTGTTCCCGGTATCGGTGACATACAGGTTGCCGCTGCTGTCGATGGCGATTCCATTCGGCTGGTTGAATCTCGCAGCGGCTCCGGCGCCATCCGAACTTCCTGTGACACCTGCCGTGCCTGCGACCGTTGTGACCACGCCGGAGGACGTGATTTTGCGGATGGTATGGTTTCCGGTATCCGCTACATAAATGTTTCCGGAGGACGCCACGGCAATCCCTTGCGGCAAATTGAACCTCGCATTTGCACCGGTTCCGTCAGCGCTTCCTGGATAACCTGAGGTGGAGCCTGCAATGGTAGTTACCACCCCGTTGGTGCTCAACTTCCGGATAGTGCAGGATATGCGTTCGGCAATATACAGATTACCTGTCGCATCAAATGCAATTCCGGCGATTTCCATACCAAATCTCGCATTAGCTGCAGGGCCATCCATCGATCCGTACATCAGGGTCGTGTCGCCCGCTATGAGAGTGAGCCCCGAACTAAATCCGGCGAATACCGAGGTCGAGGAGAAAGCATCCGGATTGGTGGTACTCGTCACGGTTCCGAGCATTTGCCGGGCGCCGGCGGCGGCGGTCGAACCGCGGTAGACGATAGGCGAGATCGCAGCGGTGAACTTCGCGCCAACTGCTACTTTCGTGGTTATGAGAGCAGCGTCCAGAAGTCCCTGGGGCGTGGTGTTATCCAGTGCCCCGGACATGATCGACAAAGCAGCGTCACCTCTGCTGAGCGTGCCGTTGTCGATTGCCTGGACCCAGTAGGCCAAACCGGCCGGCTGCGGCGAACGGTTGAGGACATTTTTGAATACTGTGGTGACAAACGCCGTCGTATTGCCGGCATACAAGGCGCTCGATTCGGCGCTGGTGCCGAAACTGTCAACCAGGGTCCTGATCGTCGGATTGGAACTGTAGGCGGCGGAAAGACCTTGGGCAGTTGTCGGCGCGCCGGCCGCAAGCAGTGCGGCTTCAAAATTGGCGAGACCCGCCGCGTCCGCTGGACGACCAAAGTACGCAATATACAATTGTTGGACGACCGAGCTGTAACCGGCCGTTGACGAATCGCTGGCCGCAGCGAGCGCAATTGTTTGGTTCCTTCCCGGGTTGGTAATGCTGCCGCCGCAGCCGCACAATACCAAACCTGCTACCAAGTAAACGCAGCATCTTCCCAATAATTTCGCAGTCATGATTTTATTGATTAGCAAGTTACGGGCAGCAGTATATCAGCGGTTAGCGTGACTTATTAATTACAGGTCTGAGGTCTCCCCGTTGGCGCCGATGCCACTATGACCCAAGCTGCCGATTTTCACTGACCCATATCGACGCTCTGCAACCTCGTGTCCGTTTTGATTTCAAGGAATTTGTAGTGGTTTAGATCAGCAATACACAGCCATCGCGCCGATGAAAATGGGCTCCTGTCCTCTCCGGATTTGCCATAAATTACATCGTTGCTGTCTATCTAAAAACAACGAAATTCTAACCACAACAATTAATATATTCTAAAGAGTTGCCAAAGATTTGCTAAAGGTTCGCTAAAAATAAATAGCTAAATATCCAACAAGATTGCTTCGGCCGATAAAATATCGCGTTGGTGTTGCCACAACCTATTCAGTGACATCGATGCCAACGCCGCCGTTTTTGGAGGCAGGTTCGCAGGAAAATATGGAGCGACGATGGAGATATCAGAAATGAATAAAAAAAATTTGCAATCGTTGACTGCACTTCTGATTATGACTGTTGGACTGGCCGGCTGTGGGAGCGGCGGTGGAAGTTATGGTGCGTCCCCCACACCCACACCCACACCAACACCAACTCCGACGCCGACTCCCACTCCTACACCGGCTCCAACTCCAACACCGACTCCGTCATCTACCATCCCGGGTTTTGTTTTTAGCCAATACAAGGAAGTCTCCACAGGATCGCCGAGCTGGAGCGGCGCAATGCAGACGAAAGTGAACAGCAACCTGCAGCCGGTAACAAGTGCCATGCCCATTAACAATGACACGCTAACCTGGGCATTTGCGTCAGGGATGTGCGGGTCGGAAACTTGGGACGGCGTTTCCGCTGCAGCTTTTGCATTTGCCAATGTGAATGCGTTCCTCGCCGCAGGCAAAAAATATATTGTTTCGACCGGCGGTTACGGACAGGTATTTACCTGTATTTCCGATACCGATTTCGCCAAATTCATCACCACTTACTATTCGGCAAATATGGTGGGTGTGGACTTCGATATCGAATACGGCCAGTCGCAGTTGGATATCGACAATCTGGTGCAACGCGTGGCCGCAGCCCAGGCAACCTATCCGAACCTGCGCTTCAGCTTCACAGTAGGAACGCTGGGCGGCAATGCATCGTCAAGCCTGAGCAATTATGGCGCGATGGTGATGCATTCCATCGAGACGTATGGCCTGACCAACTACTACATCAACCTGATGACGATGGATTACGGTACCAATGCTTCCTCGGCAGCGTGCACGTTCAATAGCAATAATTTATGCGACATGGCGGCATCGGCCATACAGGCGGCGAATAGTTTGCACAGCCAATACAGCGTGCCGTACAACCAGATCGAATTGACGCCGATGATAGGCGAGAACGATTCGACAGATGAGATATTCTCGATTCGGGATGTCGCGCCTGTGGCTGCATTCGTGAAGCAGAAAGGCTTGGCAGGCGTGCATTTCTGGTCGCTTGATCGCGATGTTGACTGCCCATTCTCGGCCTTAGGCCCCTCGGGTATATGCAACGGTACCCAGGCGCCGCTGGGAGGCAACCAGGGGCTTGATGCAAGCACGATGGGTTATACCAACAATTTCATTGCTGACCTGGGTGCCGGCCCTACGATTGCCGCCATCGATTATTCGCAATATCCGGCGAACGTTTTGAGCACGCAAAGTGCACCAGGAGCTACGACTTTACATTTTTCCGGCATTGACTGGGACGTAATTGACAACGAAAACTTCGGGCCCGGTCCCAATAACTGGAGTGCGAATAACGCGTGGGTCGACAGTCGGGGATTCCTGCATTTAAAGATTACAACGGCTAACGGGCTCTGGTATGCGCCGAATATTTTTTCGCACCAGCCACTTGGTTTCGGCACCTATCAATTCCAGGTAATCGGCTACCCCATCGCCTTGAACAAGAACATCGTACTCGGCCTGTACAGCGCCAATAGCAACGGTGATGAAGTCGATATCGAATTCGGCACTTGGGGCGGAGATGCGACCTTGCAGGGGCACTGGACCGTATGGCCGCATTACGATGCTTCAGCGACTACGTCCAGCGTGACGAATACCACCTACCAATTCAACCCCATCTATGCCGGTGCCGTCAGCACGCAACGTTATATCTGGTCGAGTCTATCGATCATCTATGAATCTCTGGACGGTTTGGTCGATCCGGGAGTTCATGCCGGAACAACGGCTAACTGGACCTTTGCACCGACGGATAACCTATTGAGAGTCCCGCAACAGCCAATGTACATAGGTATCAATCTATGGCTGGCCAACGGTGCGGCACCCACCGATGCAAAGGAATATGAAATTGTCCTGCGGCAGATGAATTTCGCGCCAGCGTAATAACATAATATTGAGCGAACGATCCATCACGCAGGCAGCCGCGTCGAAAACTGAATCGCAGGGTCGCATTATCCCCCATGCCACCAATACTCACCAAGACCAGACAGCACCAGACCGACCACCCATTTACGCTCCTTACCACATCTCTCGATAAGCACACGTGGCCCGCGCCGCGTCAGGAGCCGGCTATCCGAAACCAAATAATGCAGGTCATACCGCATGCGCTCAATGGTCGCTTCTTGCGGAAACTCGCCTCGATTTGCAAGCCAATCACAAAATAAGCGGCCATCGAGATTGGCATTGCCCTCTGCCGGCAAGGCATTCGATGTGCCATATCCATCAAATAGGCCGGCAAATCGTTCATCGAGAACGCCCGCCAATATTGGCCACGTGGTCATCACAGCATGTCTGCGTTTTTCCGCAAGACTGCGCGCTGCGGCCTGAATCCGCAAAGCATTAAATCCTATTGGTGCCGGCGCGCTGGACAATAACGCATCCAGCAATGCCGCTTGCTGAATTCCCAGGTTGACACATGCATCGGCACTCATGTGCTCATCATCCGCGCCACTGCATCGAGTTCTGCCTCGATAACCGAGTCTTCCGGAAAACGACCATCGCGCTCGACCATCACGCCATTCAACACTGTGCGGCCGCAGAGCCCTTCCAGCAATTCGAAAACGCGTTGCGGCACGTCATGCGCATGCGTGTCGTGGTACAGGCCAGCGTCATCCGTAAAGCCTCCCGCCACATGGGCGTAGGCGATGCAGGACAGCGGTAATGTGTCGAGAAAGGAAACCATATCGGTGCCAAGATTGAGATGATTCGCATAAAGATTTTCAAGATCGAGCAACAGTAGCGCACCGCTTTCTTTTAGAGCAGCCGCGATGAATTGTGCCTCGTCCATTTCGGGGTCGGGCCACTCGAACAATGTGGCGATGTTTTCGATCGCCAATGGCACAGGGATAGCCGATCTCGCTCGCTTGATATGCGACACAACGACATCCAATGCTTCACGTGTATACGGCAGCGGCAACAAATGGCCGCTCTCCATCCCACCTGCACGCGTAAAACAAAGGTGTTCGCTCACCATTGGTGCCTGACAGCGCTCGGCAAGGCGCGCGAGATGATCTAGCCGTTTGGTATCCGGCGGCGTTGCGCCGCCCAGCGACAATGAAATCCCATGAGGAATCAGTTGCACATCGCGTTCACGCAGGAACTGCAACGGATTCGGCAAGGGTCGCTTGCCATCAAAATTCTCGGCGATAATTTCCACGAAACCGAGGTCTGTGCGGCGGTCGATCATCAACGCCAGTTCTGGCCGCCAGCCTATCCCCAAGCCGAGATGTGGCACCTCTGCGTTGATCATGGCTCAGCCACCACACCCACCGCATCCCCCTCCGCCGCAACCGCCTCCGCCACCACTGCAACTGCTTGCGCCACCGCAGCTGCTGCCTGAATTACTTCCGACGGATGAAACGCGCGGTGGCACGAATGAACCCTTCATCCACGCAAGCTCTCCTGTCATAACTAGCGGTACGCCAAATAGTCCGGCAGCAAGGACGAAATCATTATGGGAGAGCGACTCTCCACGCCGCTGTGCCGTCGTGCGCAGAGCCGCATTGCGCTTGAGTTTATCCGCAAGGAGACGGCGGCCGCGACTTGTCTTGTGGTCTGCCTTTCCGCCCCAGACATATGACAGGATCAATGTGATCACACAAAGGATAAAAAGGAAACCAATCGGACGACCAAGCACGATACCAAGTAAGAGCCTGATTGCACCAAAGCCTGCCAGCAGCCTCAGCGGGAGAGCGCCAAATCGATTGCAATCCAGCGGCTCCGGCAACAAGGCGGCATTAGTCACCATACGATGGTGCAACAACCGTGCCGTTACCTCCGGCGGAGAAATGAAACCATCACGTAGAGACCACAAACTGGAGCGGCCCGTGACTACTGCGGCATGGATCGCCAACTCGGACGGCTCAACCGTATTGAACAAATCCTTGCTTAGGCTCAGCGTGTCACCATCCTTGGACAGTACCAGCGTTTGCTTGCGCAGCATTTCTGCGACAGACACTTCGGCAACACGTTTATGTCCGCCTGCCAGACAAGCCAGTTCGTAAGGCGTCCACCAGATATTATCGGGATCACTTCCCTGCCCGGCAATACACAACCAACGCCGAACCAAGCCGTAGAATATGACTATCGCCAGACAGGATAGGTAAAAATGCAGGAACTCTGGCCCATTGAGTGAGAATGGATTGAACATCAGCCCGTCGCCCCGGACAGTTGCTCAACCTCCCGCGTCAATCCCGTGAGCAGCGAAAGAGTCCGCGCATAAATCATCGGAACATTCGACTCCGGCTCGGAGCCCTGATCGCGTAATCTCGCCAGACTTTCCAGAGTTGCCCGATCCAGGCCGAATTTATCGGCAGCCAGCGCATAGATGACCGCGGTGCGGTCTTCGTCCGGAATCACCTGTCCCGCATCAGTCAATAACGCAGCCAGCTCGATCGCCAGCGGTCTTGCAATACTGCTCAACGCCGCGCGCTGTGCCGGAACATCATCATGAACAGACAGATAGCGCGCACGCAAGCGCATCAACATATTGCGTAAGGACTGTCCGATACGCAGTCTGACCTGGCGCTGCGGCACCTCAATGGCAGCCAATTCGGCAGTGCCCCACAACACCAGATGATGCGCTTTGATATCAAGAAATTTGGTAGGGAATTCATAGGCACTTGCCCGCAGTTCATCGACCGCCAGCACCATCGCCTCCACACCCACGGCGCGACGTGCATCGGCCAACGTGGGGGCAATACTTGCCAACGCCTCGCCCGATGCGCTACGCAGCAACAGCATCAAGTTAACATCGCTTCTATCAGCCTTGTAGCGCCCGCGAGCGATGCCACCATACAGCACCACTGCAACCAGGTTATCGCCACCGAATTGTTGCAAGTCGAGGCATAGTTTTTCCAGGCTTTCTACAATTGCTGCTGGGGTGCTGCTCGGCATAGTCTGCATGGGAAATGATTCCAATTGTTGGGACGACCTTATGCTATCCGATTGAGGCGGAATGCGCCAAGTAGGGAAGAAAAATTATGGGCAATTTTTGATTAAGGAAAATGGTGACATTGACGAAGTCGAGCGTAAATCCAAAGCTGGCGCTGCGTGCACTGCCACTATTGCAGCTTGCTGAAGCGGCCACCAAGAATCAAGTGCGGCAGACCGCTTGGGGCGACAGAAGTAATTCGCGACTGCGTACAATCGACCATCTACGCTCATAGCCGGAACCTGGTAGCAGTCGTTCGGAATGCGTCTTCTGTTTGTTGACGATGGCGTTGATCAGCAAAATACGTCAATACAATTCGGAGCCGGTTTCCTGACGCTCAAAGTTCATCATTGCACCAATATCAAAGACGCCTGTGCGGGAACGGTAGGGGTCGCCAAAGGGATGAGGCCGCCATTCGCTCCAATCGCGTATTGTGAGATGCTGGTGCCGTAGTTCACTACATAAACATATTGGCCGGTGGGATCAATAGCCATCGATTTCGGTATAACACCTGTCGCCACCGTCGCTGTTGCCATTGGTGTGAGGCTGCCATTTGCGGCAATCGTGTATTGCGACACGGTGCCGTTGCCGCTACTTTGTACATTTATATTATTGCCGCTATTCGTCACATAGGCATATTGTCCTGTTGGATCAATGGTGAGTCCCGTGGGAGCCGAACCCGTTGTAATACTGGGCGTGGACATAGGTGTGAGACTGCCGGTTGTGCCGATCAAAAACTGCGACACGGTATTGCCGGCATTGCTCGTCACATAGGCGTGTTTCCCGGCGGGATCGATTGTGATGGCTGACGGAGATGATGTTGCCACCGTGGCGGTGGACATCGGTGTGAGACTGCCGTCAGTGCCTATCGAATATTGCGAAACGGTATTGTCGATACCGCTAGTTATATAGAGAAATTTTCCCGTAGGGTCAATGGCGATGGCCGTTGGATCATTTCCCGTAGCGATGGAAGCATTGGTCATAAATGTAAGATTGCCGTCTGCGCCGATGGTGAATTGCCATATTAAACTACTGAGGCCCGGAGCGTATTGGTAGGCAGAGCTGGCGACATAAGCGTGTTGACCCGTGGGGTCAATGGCCATGCCTAAAACGGGAGGAATGGAAGATACTGCATCTGAGTTGATGAGCGTTAGTCCGCCATTTGCTCCGATACTGCACAATTCCACTAAACCAGCCGGGGTGTACGGATCTCCACCCGCAAGGAAACCTGCTCCAATATAAAGGAACGTACCGGCTGGATTGATGGCGATAGACGAGGTGTAATCAGTCAAATTTGACGCCAAGGCAGCGGAAGCCAGAAGCGACAAGCTGCCGTTCGAGCCAACGGTGAACTGCGTTACATTGCGGCCGCTCGGCAAATAGGCGTAAGACGCATGGCAAGCGATGGAAATGTTCGTCACCGCTGCCGAACTCATCGTACCGATTCCGTTTGTGATCTTGCAGGGCGGTCCGCCAGCTTGAGGACCTAAGGCAATGTCATAAGCGGCCCCGCTCGGTAGCGTGCTTGTTAATGTAAATATTCCGTCCGACGTAACGGTCAATGCGTTCGAACCGTTGTCAAGAAGCGTCACCGACGCTCCACTGTTCAACCCAGTCACAGTGCCGCCGATAGCATAGGTGGCCGGTGATTGGGATGATGCGGGTGATGCGGATGAGCCACCACTACCGCACCCGGTCAACAGAAACGTAAGCAAAAGAGAGAGTAAACACGGCAACTTATTTAAGAATATTGTTATATGCATGATCGGCGATAGATCGTCTGAAAAATCAAAATAGTTTCGAGTGATAAATCACTGTGACCGGGGAAAAATTAGACACTGTAAGCCGTAAGTGCGGGGTATTTTGGAGTACTGCCCCAAAACTGATCTCCAAGATTTTTACGCGCGTCCGCAGCACCAACGATAACCCGCCTTCGGTATTCCCCATGTTTGAAAGTGGCGAATCTCAACTGTCGCGACATGAGAATTTGAAATGATTCAACATCTTAATCCACGTCGACGCAGGATATCCCGTTACCGCTGCGCTTCACGCTGAATCTCTGCCTTTGCTTTGTGCATACCCCAGACCCAGACGCACACGAGTACCAACAAACAAAATATACCCAAGCCGACATAGCGGTGCACCATTGCCGATTGGGTCCAGCCAAAGGTTTCGACCAGATGCGATGGATCAGATAGTCCGACGCCTTCCATTTCACCATAGGGAATCATGTCCTCATCGCTGAGCGCAGACCACCACGTGGAGAAGGTGTCCACAAATGCCGCCGCGCCGATGGCGAGAAATCCCCAGCGTAACGATCCTCGATAAAGTTGCGTATCTTTTCCGAAGTAGAACGTTGTCATGAGCAAAGTGCCAAACACCATTGCCCCTCCATCGCCACCAAAAACGATCAATGCCTCGGCTGCCTGCGCACTGATCACGAGCGTGCATATTACTTGAAACAGCAGCAAGCCAAGGCCCGCAAACATAATGAGCCGGTCCTGCGCAATGACCGCGCGTATTGTCATGTAAAGAACCGCGGTTGCAACTGCCAAAGCCGTGAGCAGCCCGCGGGAGTCCGATGTGAGCGTCTTCCATAATGTTGGGACCGCGTAGTGACCACAGAACCACGCCGTAAAAGCGTGGCCGAATTCATGTACGGGCATCGACAAGAACGTGCGTTGAAAAAAATGTCCGAGGCTAAACGCATGAAAGATGATCGCCAGGATCAGCATGACCGGTAACGCCACCACGCAATACTTCCATTCCATTACAACGTCGGCGACCAAGGGTGGCTCATCGTTATACATGATTAGCAATGACTCAGGGGTGGTCTGCACTTCCGCATCTTCTGCATGCGCATCGCACTGCGCATTCGCACGACCGTGCAACCGTATGGCCTCTGCCTTGGCGTAGTTAGCACCGCATCGCGGACATTTCGGCCCGGGCACAATCGGCGCACTACACCATGGACAATCCGTACTCATACCAAGTAAGAGTTCATCGTTCAGAACGCTCCATTGACTCGACTATGCCACGCTGTCCGCAGCGAAGATAAATGTTTCTGCATATATTGTAACCGGGCGGCGGCTACTCGCATTCCAAAACAGCCCCGGATTTGCACTCAACGCGTCCCACAATCGAAGCGAAGCCGCCCCTCGGCCATCCCATGAATGTGGTATTGCTTAGGCACCGTTTCCGTGCAAGCATGGCGAGCCTTCACAGTGGCCTACCTCAATATGAGGATAATCGATGCGCTTAACTCATGAAGCAAGTATGAAACGACTTCTTATAATGCTGTTGTGTCCGTTCTTATTGGACGGATGTGGCAGTAGTTTTTCAACATCGGATTTGAATCACCAAACGCAGCTATTGGCGACGTCCAGCGCTTCGTCAAGTGAATACGCCAATGTCGGACAACAATTGTATGTATCCTACTTTGGTCGCCCAGCCGATACCTCGGGGCTGGCCAGCCTGGAAGCCGCTCTCAATGCAGCGGGTGCACCAACCAACATCCAGGATCTCGCTACCGCATACAACTCAAACGTAAAAATTAAAGCGCTGATCGACAGCTTTGGCACCAGTCGGGAATCCAACTTTCTTTACTCCGGTGACACGGTAGCGTTTGTGACTGCTGTTTTTAAAAATATTCTCAATCGTCCGCCGCAACCTGCCGGCCTGACATTCTGGGTCTATGCCATCGACAGCGGCAGGCTAACCCTGAGCAATGCGGCCCTGTCGATCATGGCAGGCGCTTTGGCAAATACATCAGAACAAGGCTTGATAGATGGAGCCGCCGTAAACAACAAAATAGCCATCGCCTCTAACTTCACTTCGTCGATGACTACCTCTGCACAGGTTAACGCCTACAAGGGCGCTGTCGCCGCTGCAACCGCTCGCACCATGTTGGCTGCAGTGACCGACACAACGAATACGATCACGTATCAATCGATCATATCCTCCACCATAGCTACGCTCGTCGCGAATACTTACGCTATGAGCGGAACCACCGATGGAATGACATTCGGCGGTATCGTTCTTACTAACGGGAGTGAAACTATCACCTTATCCGCGAATGCCAAGAGTTTTGCCTTTCCCTCCAAGTTGGCGAGCGGTGTTCAATACAGCGTAACGATCGTTAGTCAGCCTCCCGGTTTTCTCGAGCCTTGCACTGTTGGTTTTTTGGACGGCGTCGTGGGCAACACGGATATCTCCAACGTGACAATTTCTTGTCACGCTGCATTTGCCACAGGAACCATACTTGCAGGCGATGGAAGCTTCTACGGTGGCAGTACAAATGGCGTGGGAACTGCCGCTAGTTTTTTCATGCCGCAAGGCTTGGCCGTCGACGGATTCGGGAGCGTCTATGTGGCGGACTTCGGCAACAACATGATTCGCAAGACCACCGCGGCGGGTGTGGTCACCACGTTAGCCGGCAGCAGCACCATTGGCACTACTGACGGTATCGGAAGCGCTGCCAGCTTCAAATACCCATCAGGCGTGGCCGTAGATGGTACAGGCAACATCTATGTGGCCGATACTAACAATCATATGATCCGCAAGATTACGTCAGAGGGCGCGGTGACAACCCTCGCCGGTAGCGGCGAAATCGGCAACAGCAACGGCACGGGAACTGCCGCCAGCTTTGGAAATCCCTATGGCCTTGCCGTGGACGCTACGGGTAACATTTATGTAGCCGATTCCGACAATAACTTGATCCGCAAGATTACATCGGCTGGCGTGGTAACCACGCTTGCCGGTAGCGGTAGCAAAGAAAGCAAAGACGGGACAGGGACCGAAGCCAGCTTTAATTTCCCCACCGGCGTAGCGGTAGACCTGGCAGGTAACGTATATGTGGCTGAATATGGTGGCAACTTGATCCGCAAGATTACATCAGCAGGAGTGGTAACCGTATTTGCCGGGAATGCCAGCTACGATATTGTTTTCAACATAGACGGCTCCGGTACCGCGGCCAGCTTCGATGGTCCAAGTGGGTTGGCTATAGATAGCTCCGGGAACTTATATGTGGCCGACAGCGGTGCTAATTCCATACGCAAGATCAGCCCATCAGGAGTTGTTACCACATTTGCCGGAAGCTGCAATCCTGACCGTATAGATTGCACCATATACGCCCACGGCTTTGACATGTACTTTCCTACCGCCGTCGCCGTGGACTCGTCAGGTAACCTCTATGTGACGGGGCCTCGCACAAACTACATCCGGAAGCTGACTCCCCTGTAAAGGGAAGTTTGATGTTGAACAAATGCTTCTAATACGCGCCGGTTTGGAAGTAAGTCTACGTTGCGTTCAACGAGATAGTTGAATGACTGCTTTGTGGTTCGATCAAGGTCAGTTAGGTATCCGGCATTGTGCGCCAGAGTCTGTGATCGACCCTAAGTGGTCTATCGCCAAGGCGAAAAGCAGACGTTGAACGTAATCGGACGATGCAGCGCGAAGCGACGCAGCGGTCCGGTTGACGGATTGTTGGGCATTATTGGAAGCCCCATCATTCGTCATCTCGTATTCTTTCGATTTCCTTCTCGGTATTGATCACCATGGTGTGCGCTCTAACGTGATAGTTCACCAGCGCCGAAGGCGTGGGTGTGCAACGCCGTGTTAAATTTTATATTCGCGGGTAACTCGCAAATGATTTTTTGACTAAGCAATTAATTCCTATCTTCCAGGCGAGTAAAAAGTAGTTCCGTCATTTTCATCAATTGAAATTGAAAAATGACTTCCTAAGGCTGGAGCGCATCCTGGACAAGGGGATTTTCCGAGGAAAAAAATAAACCACTTTCCTGCTTTAGGTCCATTTACCGAAGGCTCTTCATAAAACTCCAACAGCTCGTTTCTATTTTTGGCTTCGTGTTTTGCGATTTCAATAGCCTCCTCCTTTGAAAGAGGTCCGCTTTTTGCCACACCAACTCGTAGGTACGACTTCTGTCCGTCAAGCATGTGATTCTGTTGATGCATACAACCTAACAAAAGTAGAGTCGTCGCACTGATTAGTAAATAGAAATAAAAATGCTTCATAAATTTAACGATCTAAGTTGACTGGCGCGTTTCCGCGTCAGCGGCGAACTGCAAGTTAGAACTCGACATACTCAAGTACTTGTTCGTAATTTTCCAGGACTATAGCGATAGCATCTTCTACCGCATATCCATTTTCACCCACAGAATCATGGTAAATCCGATACAGCGGTCCGCCTTTACCGTCATTCGAATTGATAAAGTAAGGGTCGCCACTCCCAATTAAACACATTGCTACTGGCACATAACCATCTCCTGAAACGCCGATCCCAGGCCAATAATTTTTCGCTTCATCGAGGCATTCAGCAGCAGTCATTATCTTCAGATCTGCACCGACTCCCGACTTGTCGTTCTCGTCTGGAATGGAGGCATTTTTTGATATGAGGATATGTGTATCAACAAACTGTGTCCAATAGTCCGGGATCATTGCAGGTCTTTTCTAACGTTGTGGTGAGCGTCGGGCGCCCGGAATTTAAATTTTGAATCCCAGCATATAACATCCGTCCGACTCGACCACATTGTTAGGCTGCGAGAATTTCTGCACGATGAGCTGCCGCATATTCTTCTAGCTTTGCCCATACAGAATCATCCCCGCAAATCCGATCACTTATTTGAAAGAACGCGTGGTCTGGTGTCAGATCAGCCAAAAAATCTTTTCGTAATTGTTCGTTCAAATGCGGATTCGGAAATGGAAACATATCAACGGATTGCTCAATACACTCCGCAGCGCTAAGCGCACCAATGTGGCGGTAGGCATCGGCGAACCACGAATACTCGGGATCGAACGGGAAGTTGCTTTCATAAAAATACTCCAGCCCGCCATTGTCAATGATGCCCTGCGCACTATAGGTCACAATCAAGGTCTGAGCCACCACGGGAAGAGCCTTGAAAATGCCACCCTCCGCATCCAAGCGCGCAAATGCATGATCTGAAACTTCCCTTAGAACCGACTGACTCATTCAGCTGCCTAGCTTCTAAGTTGACCGGCGCATAGCGTCGGCGTTGAACGGCAAGTTAAGACTGCCATATTACTTCCATGTCGCCATCGACAAAACCGATACCGACGCCTTGTCTACTTTTTAGTATTCCTGCGCCCGGTCCGTTTCTCAGAAACTCTACAGCCAACGACTTTACCTTGGCCTGGCATTGCTTCCAATCTCCTCCCGAGAAGAGAATTGAAATTTCCAACTTTCTCTGTTTAGGCTCCCATATCTCATCACAGGCCCAATCGGGATCAGATTCATTGAAGGTTTTCGTACCCACCAATTCGACGCCGAATTTTGCTTCTTCCTTCTCAGGGTACTCGAACAGATTGAACGAAAACGCCCGCACTGATGTAGGGATCTCCTGTTGTAGAGCGTCTTGAAGCCAATTATTGAATTCGATTTCAAAGGCCATTTTCTGCGTCTTAACTGTACATTTATAAGGCTTAACCGCCGCTATGCACGGCGCTGAGCTGATAAGCAAATCTGCTCGACTCTTCGCAAGTCGCGCCGGCACTGGGTTTGGCACGATACTGTTTATTCATACATTGATAAACAAGCGTGAAAGGCGGACAGCCTCGAGATTACTGCATCAGGTATTGTAGTTGAGCATGACGGGCTATGAAATCCCATATTTATGGCTGGCTGCTATGGAGCAGAAGCTCGACCGGCTGCTTTTGGCCGATTATAGCCAGTCAACACCAGCAAGTTTCAGTTTACCCGGTCACCGCTACCGGCACATTCGGTCAGCACCGCCGGAATACACAATCGCCAGATTTTCGAATGGAGAGTTACCTCCATCCCAGGCATGCCTGTTTGGTCTCTGGAGTCTCCCTTCAGCCTGGATCGCTTTTAGTTGTGCGCAATGCTCCAGGAGCCGCTTTGCCCCGTTGAAGTGAGCCATATTCCGTTCAAGACGTTCGGCGACGTGAGCGTCCCTGTAAAGGTTGTGCTCGACAATCCGGCACCATTCAAACTGAAGGTGAGTACACCTTGATCGTTGGCGCTGCCACTGATTGCAAACGTGCCGGCCGCGCCACCGGAACAGGAACCGGAAAGTAACCCGTCAATTGTGATATTCATCGTACAGTTTCCGGCGTCGCTCCCTGTGTAGGTCCCGCTCCAGTCTCCCGCATAGCTTGTGACAGAAAACTTTTTCTTGATCGGATTGGCCGATGCATAACTCACAAGCTCGTCAACCAAAAACGTATTTCTAATATTATTAGGGATGGTAGTCGTGGTTGTTACGATGCTGGATGTGCAGTACACATTACGACCCGAAACAGTATCTCTCCAGCAGTATCCATCAGTGACCGATATGGATGTACTGGTTGTCGAGGTTGCCTTATACGCCAGCCTCAATGCGTTAAAGGTGCCGGCGGGAACGGTAACGGATTCAATTCCAGTAACGGAACCGACGTTTGTTAGGTCTACGGTATATGAAACAGGGGTTGATTGTCCTTTACATGAATAGGTACTGGCGGTACTCCATGTCAGGCCGACCGACAGGGTTTTGGGTAGGCTCGCGTATGCCGGTGCATAGGTACATATTTGATCAGACTCTTCGTTGGTTTCGGATACGGACGCACCGTTCGCATCATAGGTGACGATCCATTTGGACATAATTGAATAGGTAAACGTCCTTGCAACAGTACCGTTGCCATTGACAACCGCATCTGCCTCGGTTCTGAAGTAGTTTGATGACGTAGAGCTTGTTGAATGGTACGTATAGTAGTCGCCAACCGCTGCCACCGGCGGTGTATACAACGCGGGCATTGTCGGTATCGTGATTTGAAACGTGCTCGTATTCGTTGTGTTGGTTACGGTCCCCAGCATGGCCCGAGCAGATGCCGCAGCAGCGCTTCCCTTGTAGCCATTGATCTGATCGGTGGTGGTGATTGCCGAAGTAAACCTGGATGCAATCGTAATCTTGTTGTTGATGGCAGCCGTATCGATCAAACCTTGTGCAGTGATGTTTACCAAGGCACCCGCCATGATGGACAGGGCAGCATTGCCTTTGGTCAGCGTACCGCTATCAATGGCGTTGATCCAGAATGACAAACCGGCAGCCTGCGGCGCACGATTGAGAACATTGCTATAGACAGCTTTCACGAACGCGGTGGTATCTCCTGCATACAGGCTATTGGACTCGGTACTGGTGCCAAAGCTGTTGATCAAATTTTTAAGCGTTGCGCTGGAGTTGTACGCGGCAGTGAGATCCTGAATACATGCAGCAAAGTAGGAGGATCATGCTGTCATGGACGCCTTGGTAAAGCAATACCAAATTCATGGGAGGTAGGCCGGTCTGCTTTTGGTAGGTATTCGCAAATTGGTGCTCATTCGCCCATTCCGTACCTGCGCCAAAAAACCGGGTCAATTTCTTCCAGGCCTCTCCCTGAATTTCAGCATCACTCTAATGCAGCAAATCCTGATTCCATTCCGATTCAAGAATTCGCAATGACAAAGGAAAAAAACAGTACGCCATACTCGTTATACAACTTGAAAAGTATCTTGTTATGCCCCTTCTTGAAATGCATAAGGCGATTTGCTTCGGTGAGGCTCCATTGATCGAGGTTGGTTTTCATTGAGCGAAAGTCGCGGGTATACCATGCTTTATCTGCATTGCCGCTAGACCATACCAATTGATCGTTGAGCCATACTTTGGAATCTTCATCGCTGCCGAGAGCTACCCACATGTCGCGGTCTTGATCAAACGTGAGCTCGGTATATCCGTAGTACACCGCACCCTCAGGTTCACCCGGAGGAACAATCGGATATTGATCTGATTGAACATATCGCCATTCCACTGCATGATGATTTTTGCCGAAATATACGCCATCCAGATCGATTAGTGTCTCCGGCGGATATTTGATTTTCATGCTGTTGTCGCCACTGGAAGGGAATGGGCCGATGACATACCAGCTGTCCGGAATGATGCGCGTCGCATAAGGTCCATCAGCGCCTATGACGCGCCCGGCGACCTTGCGAAGGCCAGTTGCGTCAATCGAAAGCATGGGTCGATATCCGCCATAGCTACGGTAGCCTCCTCCTCCCAGGCTCGCCGCGGTTCCGTCGCCCTCCACCTCTCCGTCATTGTTGGTGGCGCCACCTCCGCCCTTACCGCCTCCGCTACCGTCGTTTCCAGTATCGACACTTGTCCCGTCCTGTTGTTTTTCCTTGCGCTTCAACTGCCGATTCAGTACATTCTCTGCAATTTTTTCGTAAGCCTTGATCTCGGATGTGACTTGATCTTTTTCAGCACCCTTCGCTTTGCCAGGTGAGTGGGATACTTGCTCGGCTGCGACTTTCTTGAGCGCTTCTTCTTCGGGGATTTTTAAAAGTTTGGCTAGCTCCGTCGCCTTCTCTTTTCTTTCTATTGCCTGCATCGATTCGGCAAGCGCTTTCGCTTCCTTCAATAATTCTTGCGGGGACAGTTTTTTTGGCAGCTCTGCGGCCTCCTTCTGAGGAATCGCCTTATTTGCATCCGTCGGTGGCGCATGAACCTTTGTCTGTTCAGCGATATTTTGTTCCATCAGTTTTTTCATGGCCGCGATGGCATCGACATGACGTGCCATCTCTGCGCGCCAAACTTCATGCATGCTGACGTCGACCAGCCGCTGATCCCTGATTAGCGTGGCTTGATCGAACTTGTATGAACCGATCTTGAACAGGACCGTCAACATCACCAGATGCAGTGCCAGCGAAGCAGTCAGGAACGGATGCCTCTCCACATACCGTCTCAGTCGCTGCAATATGGGCAGCATCCTCAGCCTCTCGTATGCATCGCGATATTGGTCAATCCTTCGAACTGGCAAAGGTCCAGCACATGCACGATATTCTGATAAGGCGTACCGCCATCACCGTCGATGCGTATACGCCTGTCGTGGTTCGCGCTCGCCTCCTTGCGCAAACGATCGTGCAGGCCTTGCGTCGTCACAGCCTGGCCGTCTACGTAGAATTTTCCGCTACTATCAATGCTGATTACGAGGGCATTCACATTGGCTGCGCTTCGCTGCAAGGCGACCGTGGAGGTCGGCAATGTAATGGGCAACTCCTTGTTTTTTTCTATTTCCTCTTTTTGCTTGAATGATGTGGCCACCATGAAAAACATCAGCAGGAAAAAGATGCAGTCGATCAGGGCGATCAAACCGATTTCTGGTTGTTCATCGTCTCCGAGATCAATGCGCATGATGTATTACCGGAGCCAAAGGAATGGTCGTGGCAGAAACGCTGTCCGGCCTGAAGCATACACGTATCAGCCGGTTGACCTTTTTCTCCAACTCGAGGCCATACACCGCGATACGATTTTTGAAGAAGTGGTGCATGCACAGCGCCGGCAGCGCGACGCTGAGGCCGCCTGCGGTATTGACCAACGCCTTCGAAATACCGCCTGCCAACAGCGCAGGGTTACCCATGCCACCCGCAAATGCAATGACGTGAAATGATTCGATCATTCCCAGCACGGTACCCAACAGTCCGACGATAGGCGCAACGGTCGCAACGACGGCGAGCGCGTAGATCTTGTGCTGATGATGGCGCAGTTCCATCGACGCAATGTCACCGGTGCTGTCGGAGATGGCGGCGGCGCCCTCCTGCCTATGATCCACCATGAACCCGATAATGCGCGACAGCGTGCTGTCGCTGGTGCCGAGCAAATCCCGTATTCTTTCGAAATCCCTTGCTTGCCAAAGCGGTTCTACTTGCTCCGCCAGGTTGTCCGGCACTATCGCCACTTTCCGGAAATGAAATAACCGCTCGATCGTCACTGCCGTGGCGAGTATGGATAACGCCACGATCGCGACCATGGCGAGCCCCGCGTGCGACACCTGCTCAACGAAATTGATTTCCTGTCCAAACGCGGAACTGGTAAATAAAAAACTGATGAGTAAAAGTCCGGGCAATTTTTTTTGCACGTTAAGTCCTTGAGATAAGTGATGGTTAAGCGGCGCTACTATAATTCATGGGACTTAGGCACACTATATAAATTCGTCGTTCCCGCGCATGCGGGAATCCATGCGGTGTTTGATCGAATCACCTCACTATGGATTCCCGCGTGAGCGGGAACGACGGTGATTTTTTTTCGGCCAATTTGCGCAAGTCCTAATTCATTTGAATTTTCCAACCCGCGATCATACCGTCCTTGCTGGACAATATCAAAGACTCTGCCTGGCTTATGTGGAATAGGCACTTCAGCGGCTGAAACTGCCAAACTCCAGATGATAAGAACGAGCAGCAACAAATAAAAAAGCCATTTCACTTCATCTCCATTGATCTACCTTTCGATTTTTTGCTTACTGTCTTTGATCGCCATTTATGTACGCAACGCATCGGACGGCACCATGTTCATCGCAATCCATGCATGGCGCGCGACAGCAACCAATGCAATAGTAAATGCTGAAACCAGCGCAAGCAGCAAGGTCCAATAGCCGATGGGCGCATGTTCAACGTAGCCCGCCAGATAACGCTGGATTGCCACGGCAGCAATCGGCAATCCGATGACAGCCGATATGATGGTTAGCAATCCGGCTTCCTGCACGACCAGCTTCGCAATATCACGACGGCGCGCCCCATACAGCTTGCGCAATACGACTTCCTTTGCACGCCGTTGTACGGTGTAAGCAGACAATACATAGATACCAAACGCTGCGATCGCCAATGCGATGCCGGTCGAAATCGCCAGCAGTTTTGCCATCCTGGCGTCTTCGTCATAATTGACGGCAAGAATGTCATTGGCGTGGTGCATTTCCAATATCGCATTCGGAAAATATCCGGGCCACAAGGCCCGGACAGCGCGTTCGACCTCGGAGAGTGAACCTGTGCTCCGCACGCTCAGCGTGGTTCCTAGGGTCCAAAGTTCGTATGCGGTGGCGCGGGGCTGTTCATGAAGCGATAAGAAACGAAGCTCGGGCGCAATGCCGGCGATACGCTTATTCAAGACCTTGCCGTCGAATCCGGTATAAAGCAGATTCTGTCCGACCGCCGCTTCAGGCGATGGGAAACCAAGCGCGCGTATGGCGACTGCATTAAGAATGATCGGTAGAGGGTCGTCTTCCTTGTCGATGTGTGCGTCGAACAATCGTCCGATTACCGGCTTGATCTTGTATTGTTCGAAGAAATTCGCGCTGACCGATTTCATCTCTACGAATACACTGGCACCGCCTTCACGCTTCACATCAAGACCCCAGCGACTTGTGGATCGCCCGACCGCATCGCCCGCTATCGCGATACCGGCGACGCTCGGCTGCCGTGAGAGAGCCGCGATGAGGCCGCGCGCTTTCTCGCTATCCTTCACGCCCTCCGGCAAATCGACAATCACCAGTGGAGCCGGATCAAAGCCTGGGGACGTATGAATGGCGAAATCGGTCTGCCACGCTATAGCGAGTGCAACGCTTGCAAGGCTCATGGCGGTACAAATTTGCAATACCGTCATGACCTGGCGCAGGTGCCTGCCGCGCACCGATTCGGTATCGGGACGTCCGGCCAACACCTCGCAGGGCCGAATGCGAATTGCAATCCACGCCGGATAGATGGCGGAAAGCGCACCTAGCAATAAGCCGATCAGGATCGCAGCCCCGACATTGGCGGGAGAAAACATGCCTTCCAGCTTGCGGCTCATCAGCTCGGAAAACACCGGCAGCGCCAGCCATGTCAGCACCAGACCGAGCCCTGTCGCCAGCATCGCCACCAGCAGCGATTCGGCAAGGAACTGCAAAACGATCTGCTGCACTCCGGCACCGAGTACCTTACGCATGCCGATCTCGCGCTGGCGCCGCAAGACGCGAACCGTAGCCAGGTTCACGTAGTTGATCGCAGCTAACGAGAGGATCAGGATGGCGATAGCGGCAAGTCCGGCAACGATCGCCGGATCGCCGCGGTCGCCTGGCGACGTGATCGGGTTGGTTGCGATTTCACGATCGAAATAGGCACTTCGCAAGGGCGACAGCTTGATATCCACGACCTTGCGTTTGCCCAAGCGTTCCCTTATCTCTGGCGACACATTTTGCAGGCTGGGCAAGCGGTCGGCTGCTTGTTGCAACGCATCTGTGATGGCAGCCAACGAACTGCCCGGCTGCACACGAATCAGGAGTTTGCCCCACGCACCTCTGCTTCCTGTGAGCATGTCGGTTCGAACCTCATCGGGTATCAATGCGGAATGAACGCCTATCAATGCTTCAAAAGGAATGGTCGTGTTGGCCGGAGGATTGCGCAGGATCGCCGCAACCCTCAATACCTTGCCCTCGACCTGAATGGCACGACCCAATGCATGCGATGTACCGAAGGTCTTTAGCACAGCCTCCTCGGTGATGGCAAAATTTTCCGGCTGCTCCAACGCTGCCTTCAGGTCACCTTCGATAGTCTGCACGCCGAGCATTTGCGTAAACTCCGGAAGTACTGGCATGCCCCGCAACTTGCTCAAATGGTCGCCGACGCGAACGGAATACGTAGACCAGGGAGCGAATCCACTGGCGCTTACAACACCCGGTATCTTCAGTGCGGCTACACGCAGCGCATAGGGCGATTGATCAAACCATGGCGCAACTGGATCAATGTTGTAGCGCTGCTTAATCACATACAGGTCGTCCACATCCGGCACCTGCGCATTGTAGTTCCATGAGTAGCGCACAAAGCCGAGCAGCAGCAAGCAGGCGGCAAGCCCGATGCCTAGCCCGAGTACCACTACCATCGAGTAAGCAGGTTCCTGTATGAGGGCGCGCCAGCCGATGCGAAAATCCCGCAGTTTCATAAACGTTCCCATATCAAGCGACCTGCAATGCATCAACCAGTATCCGTCCATCAAGCAAGCGTAGCGTGCGGGATGCCTGCGCCGCATGCGATGGCGAATGCGTGACCATAATGACGGTCGTGCCCTCGGCGTTGATCTGGCGCAGGATGCGCATGACCTCGTCGCCATGCGCGGTGTCGAGATTGCCGGTCGGTTCATCCGCCAGCAGCATCGCGGGCCGACCGATAAGAGCCCGCGCAATCGCAACACGCTGTTGCTGGCCACCCGACAATTGCGATGGCTTATGCTTCGCACGATGCGCGACGCCAAGCTTGTCGAGCATGGCGGCGACCCTTTCGCGTCGCTCCTTTGCCGGCACATTGATGTATTCAAGCGCGAGCTCAACGTTCTCGGCGACCGACAGTTCTTCGATCAGGTTGAAGCTCTGAAAAATGAAACCGACGCGACCGCGCCGCAACTGATTAAGTTTCGCCTCGCTCCAGCCGGCAATGTTCTGGCCGTCAAACCAGTATTCGCCGGCATCCGGCGTATCGAGTAATCCGAGCATCGACAGCAGCGTCGATTTTCCACAGCCGGACGGGCCGGTGATAGCGACATATTCGCCGGCATCAATGTCGAGGTTGATGCGGTCGAGCGCCGTCGTGCGCACTTCGCCGCCGAGGTACGATTTGCTGACATTGATGAGCTTGAGCATGGGGTCTCCTTAAAGCAATGTTGGGTTTGAATTCATTTTGTCATGTTCACGAACTAAAAATCCAAGAGCGTCTAACAAATTGTCACCGCCAAGGTTAGGCGCTCTAGAATCTATTTGATAAATTGCAGCCTCTCAGCCTTGCCATAGACTGCGTAGGAAGACACGATTACCCTGTCACCGGCGGCGAGGCCCGACAGGATCTCGATCTGGCTGTTGTTGCGACGGCCGATGCGAACCGTGCGCCGTTCTGCGCTCGCGCCATCCTGCCCGACCACGAAGGCCCACGCTCCGCCGCTATCGTTAACGAAGGCGTCATTCGGCAGCAACAAGCCGTTGGCCGATTCGCCAAGCGTGATATGCGCTTCGACACTTTGCCCTGGACTGAGCGCTTGGGGCTGCGCTTTTTCGAAGGTCAGCTCAACCGTAAAGCGCCCTTCCCTGATTTGCGGATAAACCCGGCTGAGTTCGACTGCGTAATCGATGCCGTCTACAATCGCACTACCATACCGACCGACGGCGACGCGATTCAAATAGTATTCGTCGATTTGCGTAGACAACTTGAACTGCGTCGGGTCGTCGATGCGGCCAATATGTTGATCGGGCTTGACCGTTTCGCCGACCTGCAGGTGGAAATCGGTCAGTCGCCCTGCGAGCGGCGCTCGCACGGCGAGCGCATCCACCGTCGCATTGACGAGTTGCAGGCCGGCATCCAGTCTGGCTATGGCTTGTTCCATCTGTTTGACCGCGTCGCGCTTGATTGAGATTTCGGTCGTTCCGCCAGCCATTTCATCATCGTATGCGCGCTGCTGCTGAGCCAACCTATCCGCGGAGTCATCCACTACCGCCGCCGAAATGAAGCCCTTTTGAGTCAGCGCCAAATTGCGGGCGTGCTGCTTTTGGGCTTGCAGTCCAGTGAAGGTGAGGTCCGACATGCGGCGCTGGTGTTCGGTCCGGCTTGCTTCGAGTGCGACTCGCAGATTAGACAGGTTCGAAATTTGCTGTGCGCGATCCGACTCGCGTGCCAACAATTCGAGGCGGCGCTGCGGATTCGACAGACGGAACAGTAGTTCCCCTTGCGCGACGAGCGCGCCGTCGCGTGCAAACACTTCCTCCACGCGGCCGGATTCGACCGAGTCGAGCATGACGGAATGCAGCGGTGCCGCAGTTGCGCGCACCACGACGTCGTCTCTGAACATGCCGCGTTCAACGGCCGCGATGCGGATATCCGTTGCCGGTACCTGCATGCCGCGCGGTATCAATCGCCATAACTCAATTGCGCCGCCAAGCAGGAGCACGATCATGCCAACGGCGGTGGCGAGGCGCTTCCCATAGCGACGCTGAACCGGTTGGTCCATAGCAGCGCCGGTGACGCGGACGTCCGGTCTGGCGAACTGAAGTTTCATCGAATGAAAAAATGTAATCTGAATGTGAACAGCATTGCAATGTCTATGCCATGCAATGCAAGTCACGGATTTCAATGCATTACCGGTCCAGGCGTGGTCGAGATGTCCGGAATCGGACAGCACAAGTGTCCGGTTCCGGACAGTCGCATGAACTTCGCTGCATTTTATTGCTGCCGCAGATCGGCAACTGCCGGATCTCAAAATGCCATGGGCATGGCAAGCCGACTCAGACAGGGTTTTTGCTGCTACAGAATATCGCTTCAACGACATTTGATCGCAGATTATTCGATCAATGCATTGGATCGGCAGCCCGATTGTCGGCGAAGTGCTTCTTGTGTTGATTTGCACCGAAAACTGACCCACTTTGCTGGATAATTTGCATCGATTGTGACCCACGTTTAGAACACAATCCTACTCATTATCATGAGTAGGAGACTGGAGTGATCGACGTGGCATTACTAAGCATAATTCGACGCTGGCACATACGTGACCAGGTTCCCATCAGGGAAGTCGCCCGACGATTGGGCATTTCCCGAAATACCGTCAGACGCTATCTGCGCTCTGAAATCATCGAACCTAGCTATACAGATCGGCATACACCCAGCTGTCTGGATAAGTTCGCCTTCAAGCTTTCAGCCTGGCTCAAGACCGAGGCGGACAAGTCCAGGAAGCAGCGCCGCAGCCTGAGGCAGATTCATTTGGATCTGTGTTCGTTGGGATTAGTGATGATCTGTGGGTAAATGAGGCTTGGACGCAATCGTTTCGATTTCTATTTTGACCAATTCAATTGAATCAAATAGAGGAAAATCCTGACCTTTCCCATGCCGACTAATCGATGCGGTACGATCCATTGTCGTCGCTCTTCACCCACCCCATGGCGGCAGCGATCAGCAAAAATCCGAAGATGCAGGCAAATAGTTTCCAGTACTTTTCCACGTACAAAACTTCGTCGTCCCTTGAGATGCGAATGCATTTCCTGAAAAGTTTGGTCGAGTTCACTACTACGGTATCACCGTCCCTGGCTTTCGAGTATGCCGAATATCCGACGGAACAGGATCCGACGCGACCGCCAATAAATTGAAGGTTGTAGCTGGTGTCGGATAAGTGCCCTGTGCTTCCGCTGCTTTGTTGGACATTACTCGTGTGCCGGTCAACTTGCATGGATTCGGTCACCGTCGGGAAGCCGGTATCTAGCAAAATGAACACTCCCGCTACAAACATGAATATTCTTGCCAAGACCTTGAACATGATTGAGTGCCTCTGACGAATTAAGGTGACCAGTGCACCGACAGTGCGCCCGTGTTGAACGACGCGTTACAAGGTGCAGCATCGAATTTAATGGCGAACGATTTGACCTACTTTATCGACATAAAATTTTTTAACGATTGAGGATGCCGACGCAGGCAGTGCGTCGGCATCTTTGATCTACGTCCCCTGCACCACAACCTGTCCCTTAAGATCGCGGATCATGAGATCCAATGGCGGCCTGATGGCTTTGAAATCCTCTGGAGTACATACTGCGCCTTTGTGATGAAAACTAAGATGGCGTTTGACCACCACGGTATTTGCGTCTTGTATGTACTCTGACGTGTAATCGAAGTTGGCATCATGAATCGACATGGCCTTGGGCACGCCCAGTATCTTGATTTCCTTCGCAAACAGGAAAGTCGATTGCTCCTTGGTTTCACCTGAAAAACAGGCATACATTTGTGTACGTTCTTTTTCCGATGCCGTGGGGAATACCCAATTCGCAATGCCTCCGCCCAAGCCAGTAAACGCCGGCACACCAACCGGGCCAGGCAGGTTCACCAAATTCTCGATATGGCCGGAAAAGCTGTATTTATAGTCATCTCCTTTACCATTCGTATCGCCGATGTCGAGTATCCCCCCGCCTTTCAAACCGTACGCCTGCAGCACGCGCTCAGGCATCATTGCAAGATCGGTCGGATGAGCCTGACGGAAGCCATAGCGACGTGGTTCTGCGCCCCATGCGCTGATGGTGCTGCTGTGGGTATAGTCGGTTTCACCTTTCGCATCTACCTTGAACTCTGTTACATGCAAGTTCATTGTCGGCTGCACGGCAGGCGTATGGCCGACTGTCCCACTGCGGGTCAACAGTGCAGGCTTATCCCATTCTGCTTGTGCCAGATAGCCGGACGCGAGGGCAGGATTAGTCGAGTCCAAATAGAGGTCAAGACTCGGGACATAGGTAATCGCGTGATTGAATACACCTAGCGTTGGCACCTTGGGCAACACATACGATGTGCCCATGTTAATCAATACCGGTGTGCTGTCTATGCCGACGGCAGACAACATTGCCTCTAGCAATGTCGCATGGTCCTTGCAATCGCCATACAAGTTCTCGAGTATGGTATCCGAGGAATGAGGCACAACGCCGCCAGCGCCGATATACACCGCAACGTAGCGGATATTTTTCTTTACCCATTCGGCCAGAGCCAATGCCTGGGCGCGTGGGTCACTGATATCTGTAGTAATTTTCTTTGCCAGATCCGCTACCTTTGGCACTGGTTTGCTTTTCTCTTTCGCCCGCACGTCGTATGCTTGGGCGAAGCTTGCATAGTCCGGAAAAGTTGAGACCATCAGACGACTGCCATAATCGATATACGCAACCGAGCCGATTTCGATGCGCGCATTTTCGCTGGTCTGATAATCCCATCGGTAAATTTTACGACCCGCTTTTGCGGTCGGGCTGGATGGAGTAAAGCCAACCGCCTCTGAATACAGGCGCATGCCTTCCGGTACATCGTAAATCAAACTGAACTGTTTTGTGGGAACGAAACCAGGTGCGGAAAGATCTTCAAAATTGCCGGGAAACATAGGTGTTTTGCGGTTTTTTTGATATTGAAATACAAGTCGGTCACCAACAGCGACTTCCGGGAAAATCACCACTTTTACACGCATGTCCTGAAACATGGGAGCACCAGCCAACTGCGGCTCCTGCTGCTCGCGGATTTGATCAGGTTTTACCTGAACCTTGCGACCGTCGGGCTTTTGCGTATATGCCTCGGTCACCTTGATCGATTCCAGTGTCTGGTTGAAGTAGATCGAGCGCTGCGCCTGCGAGGCGATGGCGCGCTCTTCATTGATAGTCAGTACCGTTTCATCCGTTAGCACGAAGCTGCCATCGGCATTGATGATGTTTGTCTGAATTTCTTTTTCGACGGTGATCGATCGATCAGTGCCGTCGTCTTTGGCGATGGCATTGCCAATCAATGCCATCGTAAATAGTGCGACTGCACCACACTTCAGATACGTTTTTGATATAAACATGGTTCTCCCTTGATTAAACTGATTGTGTATCTATGCTCGCAATCTGGTACTCTCGACTCAGAGCCGTCTGTCATCTCAATAAAAAAACAAACATTCCGAAGCAACCGACCTCTTATCGCGGCCGACCAAATCCGCCGGCTAAAGCGAGCTCCAGGCTTACCACCAATTTTTTAACGAATACCAAAATTCGTCGCCGTGTTTCAACGCCAAGAAACCACATACAAGAATGGCTCCCAAGATAACGCCTACCACGAGACCAAATGAAGCTATCGCAAATCGAATGACGAGACCGATCCCGACAAGAATTCCGAATAGCGCGCCACACCCAAAACGGGTGATTTTTTCGGACTTGTCCGGCTCGTAATCCTCATGAATGTCCATGCTGAGATTCTAACGCGGAAATAACAGGCGCAAATTTGCGTTCTTGTCGATTGTCTTCATGAGATTTAACGCTGAAATGAAGGGCGTAGAATGTTGCGATACCTATTGAGGCGCTCATCATCATTCGGCAGTTTTGGTTAATTCTAAATCGTCCACCACCATTTTCCATTTCCCTCCATCTTGATATGGAGGTTTACTGACTACGAACGTTGTAGCCATTGGCCCAATACCGGCTTCGAAATTATTTCCGTCAAAGCCCTTGAGTGGGCCGTCGATCGATGTAGATACGCCGCCCTTGAGACGCTTGTAACGCACGGAACCGTCTTGGGTGATGAGAAGGTACATCGTTTTTTCTTGCCATTCACCTACGTACGCTGATTTTTCCGGGGGAACAGGCTTTCCGCAACCGAAGAGGAAGAGGGTAAATAGCAGCGGAACTATCGTTTTTATAATTTTCATGTGAACCCTGTTAATCACTAGCTATATTTTTAAAAAGTCTAAACTCCCGCTATGCACGGCACCGAGCCGATAAGCAAATCCACCCGGCTCTTCGCAAGGCGCGCCAGCTTTAGCAGGGCACTGTTTATCTATACGTTGATAAATAAACCTGGACGACAGGCAGCCTCCGCAATTACTGTTTCCGGCATTGTAGTTGAGTATGAGAAGCTATGACATCCCATATATATGAATAGCCGCTTTGGCGCAGAATCCGACTGTCCGCTTCTGGCCGTTTCTGGCCGTCTCCGCCCGCACACAAACATCGTTTTTACTTAGACCATGCGCACCAATGCGACGAACTCCCTCAGAAATTCCTACGATCGCAAAGGTTTGGCCAGCCACATGGAGCGCATAGCTTAACCAGTAGGGAGTCATACCGTCATTGAACGAATAGGGATTGGCCGAGATGGAAAAAGAATGGCTGGCCTATGCTGCCATAAAAGCGGTGGTGGAGCCGATCAAATACAAACGGATTAAACACTAACCAGGAAACTGAATAGAAATCCTATTGTTCTTCAACGCAGCGCTATTCCATTCCCCCGCAGTCGTGCTGGTTCTTACGATCGGATATTCGGCGCGAGCATTGCTCATTCCGCTGGAAGTCAGTTGAATGCTGATGAGACCATTTTGGATTGGCGGCAATGTCTGTTCGAAGTTTTGATAGGCGGCTGTGACATAATCGGCGACCGCGAATTTCGGAGCCAGATCCTTCAGCATCTTGCATGACGTCGCCGGCATTTCGCTACGTGCGAGGCGCCATGTATTTGCCGCGGTACCTGGCTCAAGGCAGACATTTCCGAAATTAAGATCAACGATAATCGGACCTCTGTAACCGGCTTGCGCCAGAATCGAGACGACGTTGGTCAGGTTCGCCAGTTGTTGGGGGTTGAAAGGAGACTCACCATAATTGAACTGAAAATCCGCGTTTTGTACTACACCGACCGCACGTAGCAAAGTCGAATTTGCCGTTTGATTCGCTTCCGCTTTTCTATCATTCACCAATTTGCTCACGGAGTCGGCGATAACATGCGTCTCCGCTTTTCCCGACTCACTGGTTTCCTGAACAGTTTTTGCAACCTGCTGCAACGTCTCCTGTGTCTGCAATATCTGATACAGGAAAAATCCCATCCCTATCAATACTGCCACTAACAGCAGGTTTGAAATGAAGGCACTTTTTCGGCTTGCTTCCGCGTCTGTGAGTCTTCCCGCAGACAAGAAGATGTCTTCATTCGCGCTTCCCCGAAGCGGCCTGCTTTCAATCACGGTCGAAAGGCGCTTGATGATAAATTGGGTGCTGGTGTTGATCTGGCTTCTTACTTCTGCAATATGGATTTCAAATAATCGGCCAACTTGCGCCCTTACCTGTTGAAGGTCTGAGATTGCCGGTGTCTGTCCCGGCGACGGCTTGGCAGCCACGACAACTGTTTTTTCCTGGCTTTCATTCTCATCTGCACCGCGCGTGTATATGTTCAGACTTTCCAACACCCGTTCGAGATTGGATGGCTGCATCGTACTTTTTGAAAGTATGTCCAAGGCGCCCAGTGCTCTCGCCTGGGTCACGAACAGGTCGTCTTTTTCCGATGTGTACATGACGACCGGAATCAGTGCGGTATTGGGATTTGCCTTGATCGTTTTTAATGCGTCCATGCCCGACATGCCGGTCATGTGATGATCAAGGAAAATGACTGCAGGATGGTTGTAGCTGAGGTGGGCCAATGCCTCTTCTGCGGACGACACGATATCGATATCGAGATCGAATTTTTCCAGCATGCGTTTAAGGCGGTGCTGTGCAGTCTTTGAATCGTCAACGATTAACGCGTGTTCGGAATTCATTTCTCCGCCGGTTTTATCAGGGTTTGAGGATACGCTGGTTGACTATAATCACTAATATTGCCTTTGTCGAGTTCAATGAAGATTGCGTGTTTCTCGGTGGAGAATTGGCTGTTCAGAATGGATGGACTACCCCTGTGGGTGGCGAGGCTTTCTAGTGCCAGGGGCCATGGTGCGGTGCGAAATAGCGCCAAATTTGGTGCTAATGCACATATTCGAGTCAGAAGGGTCCAAGTCAGTGCGGAATGGGGCGCGCCACTGTCAAGGACTGTTCGTCACGCGAATCCAGACGCCCTCGCCCCCTCACTGGCAGGGCAGACATTACCCTCGGATCTTCATAATGTCTCCGTCATTCCGATCCTGAATCAAGTTCAGGACAGGCTGGCCTATGGGCAAGCCGGAACGACAACGTAATGGGCGCGTGTTACGCAAAATCAGTTTGGTCTTACTTTTCCGCAGTGGCCTTCATGTTGGCCAGGCCCGTTTCAAAATCCTTGCCGATCATCTTGTCCATGCTGAAAAATAATCCCATTATCCTGGACATGCATTTATTGGGGCCGCGCATGATCCAGGTTACGTTGGTGGTATCGCCTTTGACGTCGAACGTGAACTCACCGACGTTGTGTGCTTCAAACGGCTTGAAGAAATCCAGCTTGATGACAATTTTTGAAGGTGCCGACGACTCAAGAATTTCCATGCGTCCGACACCTACTTTGGCGTTACCGCTCCACTCGTATATCGTCCCCTTGCCGCTGGTTGCGCCGCTGTAGGTTCTTTTCAACGCGGGATCCAATTTTTCCCATGGGGACCAGGCGCCCCAACTATGGAAGTCATTGACCAGCGAGAAGACCTTCTCGGGAGCTGCGTTGATGCTGGTTGATCGCTGAACGCTGAAGGAGTCAGGACGTGTGACGATATAGGCGGTTAGTGCAATAGCGAGGATGACGACGATGATGAGAATTATATTCAACATTTTTTATTTTCTTTCCGGTTATCCCTGGGGCGGATGCGAAGGCGATCAACTCTATGCATTGCTCCTCTCTCCCGCCTGCGGGCGAGGGGAAAAATGCGTACATCAAAATCAAGTTACTCAATTTCTTATAGCTGCTTTGCGATTATCCAGCTGCCTGCTGCAATTTGTCTATTTCAATTTTCCCCATCTGCATCATCGCATTCATCACGCGCTTCGATTTTTCCGCATCGGAACCATGCAACAATTTTTCCAAAATCGACGGGATGATCTGCCATGACAGTCCATATTTGTCCTTGAGCCATCCGCACCGGCTTTTTTCTCCGCCTGCAGAAAGGTTCTCCCACAGCTCATCTACTTCTTGCTGTGATTCGCATCTGACGAATAGGGATATGGCCGGCGTGAATGTAAAATGCGGGCCGCCGTTGATCGCCATGAATTGCTGTCCGTCGAGTTCGAAGCTCACCGACATCACCTCACCCTTGGGCTCCGACCCTTCTCCGCCGTAACGATAAACGTTGCCTGCTTTCGCATTCTTGAAAACGGAAACGTAAAAATTCATGGCCTCTTCGGCTTTGCCGTCGAACCACAGGAATGGCGTGATTTTTTGCATACTGTTTTAATCCTTGATTGAGAAAAGGTGCTATACGATCATTCAGGGTTGAATTTCCGCCAGACACTCTTCGAACCTCTCGAGATTCGTGGATGCATCGAACACGCGCGTAATAACGATCCGGCAGTCTGACGTTTGCTCAATGCGTATGTCTTTCTTCACGCTGCCGGTTCGAAATGTAAGCGCGCTCATGCCATTACGATGACCATCCACATCACGCCAAAACGATCGGCAACCATCCCAAAGGACGACGAGAAGAAGCTCTTGGCCAAAGGCATCTGAACCTTGCCGCCGTCGGCGAGTGCGTTGAACCGTTTCTCTGCTTCTGCATCGTTTGGAACCGTGAGCGACATTGCAAAACCCTGGAAATTCGGTCTCCCGAGGCAATGGCCATCAGATGCCATCACCGTCGTATCACCGATGCGCATGGCCATATGCATCACCTTGTTTTCGCTACCCGCAGGGAGCATGCCGGGAGGTTGCGGATCAGGGCTGTCCTTGTAACGCATGAGCATCGTTATCTCGGCGCCTACAGCAGTGCGGTAGAATTCTGCTGCTTCTTCACAGCGGCCGTCGAAGAATAAATAGGATTGAACCAGCATTGTATTTCCTTTTAAAAGTTGATTTGATTTTGGTGCGGCTGTAGCGGATGATTTATCAGTGTTCGTCACGAACGTATTGAGGCGTTCCAGGCTTTCCGTCCAGCCCTCATTCATGCCGATCTTCAGCATACTATCCCGAATTGCGACGGACTTAAAACGTGTCCGAATCGTAAGCCTGGTTTTACCGCCCTCCTCGTCGAAACTGACTGTTTGAAGCATTTCACCGACAGGATTGTTCTCACCCTCCTCGCGGTTTGGCTTCACCAGGTCCTGCCACTCTGCAGGATGTTCCGAAGTGTCGAGAGTCATGATTAACCGTTCAGGGACGACGACCTCACGATAGAAGCCCTTGAGCGGGTACTCGACACCATCGACTCCGCGCATGACGACACGGTGGGCTCCACCGGGACGTACATCCAGTTCACACTCGGAGGTGGTGAATGTTTTCGGGCCAAACCATAGCGCCAAAACTGCGGGGTCGGTCCACGCTTTGAAGACCTGTGCGCGCGGGGCATCGATAATGCGTGATATGAGAAAGTCCCGATCTGACGCGACTGGTGATGTCGTTGTCGAGTTCATTTGCCTTACCCTCCTTTACCTTTACGTATAGTGTCCAGATATTCGGCAAGCTGATCCCAGGTTCCACCGAAACCGGCCCGCATGGATTCGCGCCCCTCGTCGAAAGTTTTGCATTCTTCTTCCGTTGCATCAAGAGGCCCACCGCGCAGCGCGATTGTCGTCTTGCCGTCCTGCTCGGTGAATGTCTGCGTGTTCAACACTTCAAGTGGCCAGGTCGCGCTGAATGGATGTCGGGTCAATCCTTCTTGCTCATCCGAAAAAGAATTGATGAATACAATACGTTCAGGGACTATGATTTCGCGATAGACAAATTTGCCCCACATTGCCTGTCCGCCAGGCGAACGCATTCCGTAGTGGAAGGTTCCGCCCGGACGAAAATCCAGCTTGGCGACATTCATCGTAAACCCCTTCGGCCCCCACCATCGCATCAGATGATCGGGCTCGGTGCAGACTTTCCAGACGAGTTCTCGCGGCGCATCGAATACGCGAGAGATGACGAACTCTTCTGCTGTTGGTGTTTTCAAACGGTCATTCATTATTTTTCCTCCAATGATTGATATGCAATATTCAATTCGATTTGCGGTCACTTTCCTTTTTTTTGAAGCTCCCGAAGGTAGTCGTCCAACCGGTCGAGGCTCTGCTCCCAGTAGCTGCGGTATTGCTCTATGAAATCCGCGGCCTCTTGCAGCGGCTTTGCCTCAAGTTTGCAAGGCCGCCATTGCGCCCGTCGCCCCTGGGTGATCAAGCCGGCGCGCTGCAGCACCTTGAGGTGCTTGGTCACTGCAGGAAGACTCATCTCGAATGGTGCAGCCAGTTCCGTGACCGATGTTTCACCAGAAGCAAGGCGCGCAAGGATCGCCCTGCGCGTTGGGTCTGCAAGTGCCGCGAAGGTTGCGCTAAGGTGGTCAGACGACATATATCAAAGCCCATCCATTATTTAACTGATTGGTAAAGTATAGTATTTTTTCTATCCTTGTCAAGAGAAGTCCGCTGCATAAGATGTACTCCTGTTTTGTAAATTGGACTTGTGCAAAATTAATACTTCGTTTGTTACGCGTCGAATGGCAAACCATGCACTTGGGACATAATCCTGCAATCCCAAATATCATTTTCGCATTCGATCTAACCGGAGAATTATTGATGTCCCCCGAAGAAACCCTGACGCTTTGGAATGAACAACTCGACGCAGTCGTGAAGAAAATGAAAGCCGGCGGCGGCAAGGCGGGACTGGCGACACCGGAGATGCTGGCCGGCAAAACCGGACTCGAAGTAATCCAGGCAATGATGACGGGGGAATTACCCTATCCGCATATCGCCGATACATTGGAGTTTTCTCTAGTGGAAGTCGAGGCGGGCAAGGCGGTTTTTCAGGGCATCCCGCAACTCAAGCATTACAACCCGCTCGGCACGGTACACGGCGGCTGGTACGCGACCTTGCTCGACTCCGCGATGGGTTGCGCGGTGCAAACCATGTTGCCAGTCGGCCGTACTTATACCACTGCGGAATTGAGCATCAACATCGTACGTGCCGCCTCTCTGAAGACTGGTTCGCTACGCGCAATTGGATCCGTGATCCACTGCGGTCGCCAGCTCGCCACTGCAGAAGCACGTATTGTTGCGCCTGATGGGAGGCTGTATGCGCATGCCACGACAACCTGTCTCGTATTGGAAGCCGCACAAAGCTGAATTACGAACGGCCCTGCAGCCTCGTCGCTATTACCCGCGAAGCCGTTTCTCGACCACCGGCTGCTTCGCAATCGCTCTGGAGACCATCGACAGCTCCACAGACAGAAGATTGACGATATCGTCTATCGTCACAATTCCGAATAATGTGCCGTCTCCTCTTACCACCGGCAAGCGCCTGACCTTGAGGCTGCGCATGAGTTGCAGCGTCTCAAAAAAGCCGGCATCTTCGTGCGTCGTCATCAGCGGCGAAGTCATGATGTCGCTCGCAGTAATAAGGTTCAGGTCGACCTCGGGCGCGATCGCTTCAATCACGATATCGCGGTCAGTGATGATGCCGATCGGCACGCGTGCATCCGCATGCATGCCGACAACAACAACATCTCCGACATGATGCTCACGCATCAGCGCGGCCACCTCCGTCAATGTGGCGTCCGGAGCACAGCAGACAACATCAACGTTGCAGTATTCGCCGATAGGCATGGTCGCTCTCCAGAGATTCAATATTGGACAAACTTTGTCTGTGCGTCGTGCCCGTTTCGACTTTGAGATTGATCAATACAATCGCTGAGACCCTGATTTGCAGATAGGCTGAAAGTGGCGGCAAGATTGCCGATAAGCCGCGCATTATTGGCCTATTGAATGTTTCCCGACGGCGTAACGGCCACGATATTCAGCCCGCCGCTCAACAGGGGCTTGGCAAGAATTTTATAAGTATCAATATCGATAAACTGCTTTGCGGGCATCTTGAGTTTTTTGCATCTGCCTTGCAGGGAACCCAGATAGGACCAGCGGTTCACGACATGGATTTGTCGCAGGTCATCGCTCTCCTCAACGATGCCGATCGGACTGGCATACGGCCACACCGACGCCTGAAGCTGGTGCAGTGCCGTGCGCAAACGCGCATGATGTACCTCCGGCGATTCATCACCGATGCACGCTCCAAGGCAACGCTTTATTTGTCGGGCGAAACAGGCTCGATTATGTGTAACGGATTCAAGTCCGGTGAGTGCCGGACACAACATATGCTGCCGAATCAACGCGCGCAACCCTTCCTGTGCGGCGCTACGCGAAGCGAACAGTCCGAACAAAGCATCCTGCTCATTAAAATCGGCCTCAGTTGATCCAACTACAAGCGGCCGAATCTCACCTGGTCCGAGACGGAGCGAATACGCCTCGCCATATTCCCTGAGTTGCACGTTATAAAACGGCTGCAGTTTTTTAACCAACCGCGATTCCAGCAACAAGGCGCCGATCTCCCCGGCTGCACGTACGAAATCTACCGTATGGCTGTCTCGCAGCATGGCGGCTTCTTCAGCGGTACGCAGATGGGAGAGGACGCGGGATCGGATGTTGACGCTTTTTCCTATGTAGATCGCCACACCGTCCCGATCACGGAACAGGTAGACGCCAGGCTTGTGCGGCAGCGCATCGAGGCTGGCCCGATCGATATGGGTCGGGTACTCAAAATTATCGTCGGGGTCAGGCAGAATAATCAGGCCGACGGAGGTCACTCTAGCGCGCATGCATGTCCAATAAAGCGTCGATGATGGTCGTAGGCCAACTACGACGCTCCATCACAAAATCCCCTTGCAAATCAAAATCCTGCGCGATCGTCTCGCGATTTTATGCAAAGGTCAGGTTAAAAATTAACTATAAAACAAGGTCTCTACAGCATGTGCCCATGCCTGAGTTATCGCATTGTTATTACAAATAAAAAAGAAATACAGGTAATACATCTGTCACAAACGAAGTGTAGTATTATTTCCGTGCGGAAATATAATTCAATGCTCAAATCGCCAACCCAATTCATGGAGAACCGAAATGACGAATACCGATATTGTGATCGTTCGCGAAGGTAACTGCTACAGGCTGTTGCACGGGCATCTCCGATTAACCAGCGAATTGACCGCCAGCAGTGAGGTGTCGTTATCGGTCAAAGGCGAGGGGGAAATCCCTGTTATCAAGACGCGCGGTGGGTACCTGGTGGGCAAAGAGGGACAGCGCTTGCCCTTGCTTAGAAATTGATGGACGGAAGACCAGCGCCACAAATTTTAGGACGTCCCGGTCACGCAGAATTTGCGATCCCTTACCAAGCCAACTGTCTCCAACCTATCCGGCCTGACTCAAACCAGGCAGCTACTCCAGTCTCATGGAGTGTAGTTTTTTACGGTATTGCCAGAGAAATTACCCGACAGCGTAATACCCGCATTTGTCGGAACCCAGATGGTATTTCCCGACCCCGTCAAATTCACATTCGACGCCGTCGCTCCCGGACGAAAAATAACGGTATTTGAATTGCCGGTCACAGCAACGTTACCCGCACTTTGATTATCTGAAAACGTCACATTGTTTGAGGTGCCACTCAATGTCAGGTTCACAGTGCCGCCGCTTTGCACCAGCCAATCCCCGCCGGTGCCCGCGACTGTGCTGTTATCAGCATTAATGTTGTTGGCATCTATACTGGTTGCCGGTGGTTGTGGCGAAGGGGACGGTGCAGGCGGCTGAGCGCTCG
>Ga0207095_10020_pt1 | contig 47196 bp, 45 predicted proteins | sample Alteio_BWMinHeat_88_FD_153529 | JGI IMG/M metagenome (GOLD analysis project Ga0207095, IMG submission 153529) | Enriched cells from forest soil in Barre Woods Harvard Forest LTER site, Petersham, Massachusetts, United States -... | ecosystem: Environmental > Terrestrial > Soil > Temperate forest >... | reverse complement strand
GTACAAGGGGGTCGCTTGGCCGTCTGAAAGCAATCCAGCTCTCGGATGGCGAGGGATTCGCTTTCTCTTGGATCAATCACTCATCCTGAAGCAGCAACTTCAGGCACTCTTTCAGGCGGCGGGAAAAGAGACGCTTCACCTTTTGATACCGATGGTGAGAACGGCCGAAGAAATAAAAGAATTTGTGAAAATCATGAATCCGCTGAAAAAAAAGTACAAGACGAAAGTCAAACTTGGGATCATGGTTGAAACCCCTTCTTCCGTCCTGCTGCTCGACAAACTTCCAAAAGAGATTCGCTTCGTCAGTGTGGGTACCAATGATTTGCTCCAGTACTTTTTTGCAGTGGATCGAATCCATCCCACACTAAAGGCTGACCCCCTTCACCCCTTGTTTGTGGAGTATTTGGGTGAAATCGTGAAAAAAGTAAAGCGTCAAGGCCGATCGCTTAGTCTTTGTGGGGAAATGGCTTCGGATGCTCGGGTTCTTCCAATTTTGCTTGGCTTGGGTTTTCGCGATCTCTCGGTTTCAGTTTCGAGGATTTCGGAAGTGGCAAAAGCGCTTGGGAAGGTGACGATTCCTGGCGCTAAAGAACGGACCAATAAGATCTTTCTGAGATCAGGAAAATCTAAGTAGCGCCAGGCTACGATCGTTCTCGGACTCTCGTTCCCGTTATAACGGCTCTGAGCGAGTCGACAGGGGTGTACCCAGGTTGGCGTGATGGGAGACGGGGAAACTTTTGTCCATGTTCGGCCAGGCAGTGTAAATTGAAGTGGGGAAGTGCCACCTTTCTTGGATTACCCTCATCGTCTCGAAGGTGCTGGTTCGTGATCGTGAGAGATCCTTGACGCACTTTACCCCCGCATTCTGGACATTTCTCATAATGAGCGTGACGGTTTTCGGTTTTGGTTACTTGGATGTAGCTTGGGAGACCATTTCTGGCAAACCCACTTCGAAGAAGCCGTTGGATTTGGACGCCTAGACTCTGGTTAGCTTTTCGCTCCGTTCTAACCCATTGGGCAATGGGGGGTGGTGACGGTCGATTCTTCAGGCTTTGCTCGGCTTGTTTCGTGAAAGTGGCTGAGTCGGTATTCATCCGTGGGGGCGTGGTTTCAATGATTTCAGGTTTTTTATTGTTGAAGAGAGCAGCCTCTTCTTCTTTAAGGAACGCTCCGTCTCCATACCTAGTGACGCTTCCCCATGGAGGGATGGGACTTACAGAATGGTCAGACATTTTTCCTCTCCTTGATTCTTTCGTTAGACTGTGCCCTGCTTTTTAAGCAACAGGATACCCCTAATATACCCACAGATAAGGCTTTTCATTAAGGAAATACCTAAAAATCTTTGGACGAGCACGTCCCCATTGTATCATCGACCGATCCTGGAAAACAATCAACAAGAGGTTAAGGGTGTGTTAAAGGCTACTGGAGCAACGATTAAGGGGACGGCGAGTTGAGAGAAAGTACTTCTTCTAACAACTTCACGTCAATGTGTCCAGGACGTCCCGAAGCATGCCGAGGTTCGTTTTCTCCGTGTTGGGCCAGGGAATGCACATCGAGGCTCGTGATGACTGTAGCTTTTTTAATGAGATGGTTTTGAATGCGAATACTCACGGGTTGAATGGGGTTTTGGCAATAATCGCACAAATCAGTTTTGCCGTCATACTTAACGAATTTCATTTCAATATAGTGAGGGAGCAGTTGCTTATTACCCCAGCGGGCGATGAAGTTCGCAGTTTCGAAGCCAATCCGCCTCTTATGCAAAATATCTTCCCGGTACCTGCCGAAGTACTCAGCCCAGACACGACCCGCTTGGCTGGTGAGGTGGGGGATCGGGATTCCTAAAGCTGAAGCGATTTCTGGGATAGACCAATCAAGCTGAAAACTTTGTCCGCGTCTCTGGCCTGCTGACTCTTCTCTCTGGTGAAAAGCGTGGGTATTCCCTCGATTGTCTTGAATGATCATTTCTCTCCCATCGCCAAAGAATTGGATTTGCTCAATTGTTATTGGGCCAAGGCTGTTTTGCTTGGAAGAGGCAAAACGATCAAAGCCAGATGAAGAAGAGCCCGGTTGTCTGTCCCTCGAAGTGCTTGTAGTCGCGGGATATAGAGCGTGAAGGTCCAAGGACGTAAGCAAAGATGATTTAGAATCGCTAATCTGTGACATGAGTCTCCCCTTTCTCAGCTACTTATCACTAAGTCTATAGCAAAACAGGGGGGCTGTCTACGGATCACACGTTAAAAATTTATGAACTTTTCGACGGCTAGGCGGTCTTCGTTTTTTGGCGAAGTTTTGCAGCATCGCCCAGGATTTCGGCTTTATCAAGTCGTTCCCAAGGGAGATCGAGTTCAGGGCGACCAAAGTGCCCGTAGGCTGCCAACTGCCTGTAGTTTGGCTTTCTGAGGTCAAGATCACGAATCATGGCCCCGACACTCATATCAAAATGTTGTCTAATTAATCGTACTATTTTCTCTCGCGATATTGTTTCGGTACCGAACGTGTCAACTTGAACGTCTCTCGGATTAGCCACACTGATCGCGTAGGCCAGTTGCACTTCGCACCGCTCTGCCAAGCCTGCAGCTACGATATTTTTTGCGATATACCTAGCCATGTAACTGGCGGTTCGGTCAACCTTGGTTGGATCTTTGCCAGAAAATGCTCCTCCGCCATGTCTTGCCATTCCGCCGTAGGTGTCGACGATAATCTTTCGTCCAGTGAGCCCCGTATCGGCAACTGGCCCACCGATCACGAATCGGCCTGTTGGGTTAATCAGAATCTTCGTTGACCTAAAGAGTGCACTCGGAATGATTGGGGTAATGACATGTTTGATCAGATCGCGGCGGATTGTCCTTTGGGAAACCGCGTCGGCATGTTCAGCGCTTAAGACCACCTCGCTAACGCCGGTGGGTTGATATCCAGCGTAATGCACGGTAACTTGAGCTTTGCCGACTGGACCAAGATAAGGAAGAACGCTCTTTTCATAGAGGCGAAGATCGTCGAGTCTCCTAACAAGCTTGTTGGCAAGGGTGATGGGGAGAGGCATAAGCTCAGGGGTTTCTCTGCAAGCAAACCCAAACATCATTCCTGAGTCTCCGGCGCCTCGTGAGGAGAGCTCATCGGTTGATGCTTGGCCTGTTCTCGCTTCATGAGACTGATCCACTCCTTGGGCAATGTCGGGAGATTGCGGATCAAAAGACAGGAAAACGGCGCAAGTGTCAGCATCAAGGGAAGCGGAGGGGCCCGTATAGCCGATCTCTCTTAACGTGTTGATGATGGCTGTTCTGTAGCCACCATAATCTATCCCTGCTTTAGTACTGATCTGACCGGCAGCCACCACACCACCGTGCCAGAACATGGCGTCACAAGCCACTCGACCATTCGGGTCTTTTGCAAGAACAGCATCCACAACGGCATCGGCAATCTGATCGGCTACTTTATCTGGATGTCCCTTAGAGACCGACTCAGAAAAGAACGAGCTCCGTCTTGGCTGTCCGTTCATTCCTCGAGATGCATGTGGGTGAAGTGAGTTAACCATGGGGTGAGATTGCCAAACTCATTCGTCTGGATTGGTTTCTTCTAACAGCCTTCCGTGTCTGCCGCTTGGGTGCGTTCCCGAACGTCCGTGGGAACGCAACTTGACTGAATCAGAATATGATAATGCTCCATTGGTCCGGAGCTCTGGAGCTTCAGCCCTCGCGGCTACCCGTGACTCGGGAGCTTCTTCTATTCTGACACTTGGTATGCTTCGAAGCATTTAACTGAGCACCTCGCTTTTATTTTTTTCCGTTCGGTGTCGCGAGGACAACACGGAGTCCGGCGACATCATTTGTTCTTTCTTGGCCGTGCAGAGAAAGATAGGTTTCCTCTCCATGCGTTGCCAGACGATGAAGCCCGTAGAGATCGACCTGCATTGAGCTAGTGGTTTGACCATTTTCCCGTCTCGTGAACGTTGCAGGTCCCCACGGTACCTTTGTAGCGCAGTCTGGACAAAACGCGGTTTCACCTCTGCTTGTCACTTCGATAGAAGTGTTGGGAGCAAGTGTAGCTATCTTTTTTGCATGGTAATCTAATCCTTGTTTGCCTAAAAGCTGATGTTCTTGTACTAGAAGAGCAGCGGGACTCAACGTTGTAAAATCTTGACCCGATACGCCTGCTGAATCTGCAGGAGCGGAATCGCCATTGTGTCGAGACTCCGTTGGGAAGGCAGGCAACCCTCCGGATTGTGAGATTTTTGGAACAGTGTTAGTCATTGCAAGTGGCCTCCTGATTGATTTGGCCAGGGCTCATTCTACAGCCAAACGTTTGTTACCTTTTATTCGGCAGTCAAAAATGAATCAGGTCGAGTACGGTGATAATAGGGTGGAAACAATGATGTAATCTTCAACTGCATCATGTCCTCTCTTATCCCGTGAAGCGAGCCATTCGAGTTCCCAACGGTTGTGAGATCATTTCCAAAGACTTTTCTGGTGAAAGTATCAAGCTCGTGATTGGAAGAGAGGCGCCGAAACCATCGAGGAAGAGTGATAGGGCTTGTTTGAATTGGCTTCATGCTCATGGTTGTCTCCTTATAGACTACATTGCCATAAACGATACCATGAATTTCAAATGAAGTCCAGCGAAGAAGGGCCAAAGAGTCGTTAACAATTCATGAACTTTTCGGCAAAGGTTTTTTGGGCCACCCTTCGAAAACCAGCGAACATGGAACTGGTGTACGATTGGAACAATCCTGAACAAAAACCGACCACCCGAACAACCCCTTTTGAAATCGCTGACGAGACCTTGCGCGATGGGCTCCAGTCCCCTTCTGTCAAGAATCCAACAATCGAAGAAAAGCTAAAGCTCCTCCACTTGATGCACGAGCTGAAAATTCCAGTGGCCGATATCGGACTACCAGGGGCTGGTCCGCGACATTACGCTGACACCTTGAGATTGGCTCAGGAAATTGTCCGCGAGAAACTGGATATTCGCCCGTATTGTGCGGCTCGAACCGTTAAAGCGGATATCGAACCGGTGATTGACATCAGCCAAAAAGCCGGTCTTTCGATCGAAGTGGCGGCTTTTCTTGGCTCGAGCCCGATCCGTCAATATGCGGAAAATTGGGATCTTGCTATTCTTTTAAAACATACCGAGGAAGCCGTTTCGTTTGTGACCCAACACAATCTCCCGACCATGTACGTCACAGAAGACACGACCCGCTCGCATCCGGACACCCTTAGTGCACTTTATAAGAAAGCCATTGAATGTGGAGCGCGCCGCGTTTGCATTTCGGATACGGTGGGACACTCAACCCCCGAAGGGGTTAAGAATCTGGTCCACTTCGTTCGCAAAGTGGTGCACGAGACCGGTTTGCCGGTGATGATTGACTGGCACGGACATCGTGACCGTGATCTCGCGATGGCCAACACCTTGGTAGCGCTTGAGGCTGGAGTGGATCGCGTTCATGGCGCGGGATTGGGGATCGGAGAAAGGGTAGGGAACACCCCGATCGATCTCCTTCTTGTCAACCTCAAACTTCTTGGATATCTCAATCAAGATCTCACGAGGCTTCCCGATTATGTGGCTCTGGTTTCCAAGGCGTGTAGTGTTCCGATTCCGAAAAATTACCCTGTATTTGGAGCCGATGCTTTTCGAACCGCCACCGGAGTTCATGCCGCCGCGATCATCAAGGCTGAAAAAAAGGGTGAAGCCTGGTTGGCGGATCGGATTTATTCGGGTGTTCCCGCCGGGCTTTTTGGATTGGAGCAGCGAATAGAAATTGGCCCGATGAGTGGACAATCCAATGTCATTTACTGGCTAGAAAAGCGAAAGCTCCCGATTGACAAAGAGGTCATTGACTTGATTCTTAGAAAGGCAAAGAATTCAGAAACAATTCTCAGCGAAAATGAAATTCTTGAGGTTGTTCGATCAGCGAAATTAGCAGGAGGGAAGCATGATTGATTTTGAGTTAACCGAAGAGCAAAAATGGTTGGCGGAAAATGTGCGGAAGTTTTCGGCAAAAGAATTTGCACCGCGAATTCCTGAAGATGACATCAAAGGTCATTATGATCCAGAAACCTTCCCAAAGCTTGCTAAACTTGGGGTTACGGGGATTTGTTTTCCTGAAAAATATGGTGGCGCTGGGATGGATTACATCAGCCTTGGGTTAGCTTGTGAGGAACTCGAGTATGTCGACACCGCCTTACGCACTGTCATGAGCGTTCACGTGGGGCTCAATGGCTGTGGTATTTACCAGTGGGGCACGGAAGAACAAAAACAGCGCTTTTTAAAGCCGATGGCTAAAGGAGAAAAGTTTGGTGTTTTTGGATTGACCGAACCGGATGCTGGGAGTGATGTTTCCGGCATGAAAACTTATGCGAAAAAAGATGGCGCAAACTACATCTTGAATGGACAGAAGATTTGGATTTCAGGGGCCGATTATGCTGACACGTTGTTGGTGTTTGCCTACACCAACAAAGAGAAGAAGCATGAGGGGATGAGCGCGTTTATCTTGGAACGAGGAATGCAAGGGCTTTCTACGTTTTCCATTCACAACAAGTTTGGGATACGGGCTGGAAATGTGGGTGGCATTGTCATGCAAGACGTGAAAGTCTCGAAAGAGCATTTGTTGGGCGAAGAAGGGGAAGGCTTTAAGATTGCGATGAGCTGCCTTGATAATGGGAGGTACACGGTAGCGGCAGGTTCAACGGGATTGATTCGTGCAAGCTTAGATGCAAGCATGAAGTACGCCAAACAAAGAAAAACTTTTGGGAAACCAATCGCGGAGTATCAGTTGGTTCAAGAAATGATCGCGAAGATGGTGGCCAACTACGATTCTGCAAAGCTTCTATGGCTGCGAGCTGGATGGCTCAAAAACAAGGGGCTCCGAAATACACGCGAAACATCACTTGCCAAGTGGATTGGAACGACTTCTGCGTTCGATGCAGCCAATGACGCGATTGAGATCCACGGGGCTTATGGCTATTCAGACGAGTATCCGGTAGGCCGATTCCTGCGAAATGCTAAGGGTGAAGTCATCTACGAGGGAACCGCGGAGATTCACAAGCTAATCCAAGCAGAGTACGCGCTTGAATTTCGGCATGACAAAGAGCTTCGCTGCAAGCTTCCCGGCCATCCCGGCATGACCGAATCCTCCGTCTCCCGGTAGAAGAATTGACCAATTTTTCAGGACAAGTGCTAGCCGTTCCGGTTGGTTTTTGGTTTAATCGGATTCTTGAACTTAAGAATCATTTGACGCCCAGCGCTCCAGTGCCCATCTCCATCGTAGGTACCCCCCTCAATTTTTGAATTAACTATTCTTACATGACCACTGGCACGGACATTGCCGGAGATCAAACTATTTTCGATGGATGCGCTTCCTCCGATAAATATGTCGCAAAGGGTGCTGTTAATGTCAGAATCTTGGATACATGCACTGTCTTGCAAGGTAACACTCCCCGGTGACTCACCTCGAATGACACTAGTACCCGTGATTTCCACTTTACCACTTGCCTTTACATTTCCAATAACTTTCGCGAACCCGTCGATGAAAACGGTGTCTTCAATCTGTGGTCCTTCATCAGCAACCCATCCTCCTCCGTTCGGATGTCGATGCGCTGGGATTCTTTCATAGATGAGACCGTGCTGAATTGCTGGGTTAGTGGTCAAAGAATCACACCTCCTTGTTCTCAAGTATAGCCGAAGGTTGGGCCTGGATCAAGCCATAATTGTTATCGATTGGTGAACATTTCGTCAACACAGGTAGGGTAATCACGTATCGAAAAAACAATTCAAATCGATCTCTTGTAGTCGATTTGAATTGTTTTACCTCTAAATACCTCAACCCTCCAGCCCCATGGCCCTGCGCACCCACCTGCTTTTTCAGAAATTCATGTCATTCATACTGCTGTCCCTACGGCGATGGATCATACCGAGGGGTTCCAAGGGACCTATGAACGCAAATGAATTCATGTGGCCCGTTCATTCGTCCCTTGGAACCCGACGGTATGGGGTACCATCGCCGTAGGTAAACACAGTGAGACATGAATTTCTGAAAGAGACAAGCGGAGCGCGCAGGGCTGTAATAAAAGTGGCTCTGTCGGTGGGTCCGACAGAGCCTTCGGAGGGGGTATGGAGCTAAGTTAGGGGATAAGTGTTTGTTGTGACTTATCCTACCTCAAGAGTAACATGCGCTTGTCCAATTGTCCATGAACAAAATGTTAATCCTGATGAACATTTTGTTAACTTTGCCCAAAAGGGTAAATCGCCAAAATCAAGAATACCGATTTGGCTTCGGAGGAATTAGTGAGAGAATGATCCACCCGTTCGTTTTTTATGTGCTGGCTACACTTATTGTTGGATTTGCTCTTTTGGTGGTGACGGTACGAAACATTTTTCATTCCGGGCTTTGTTTGATTGGTACTTTTTTGGGGGTGGCGGGGATTTACGTAAGCCTTCACAATTATTTCCTTGCTGCAACTCAGCTCTTGATCTACTCTGGCGCCATTGCTGTTCTCATACTGTTTGGAATCATGATGACGCAGCGGTCTTGGTCTCTCACCTCTCGAACTCACAATTCGCTTTGGCTTATCGGAATTCCAGTTTCGGCCATGATGGCGTTTCTGATGATACGAAGCGCCTTGACGCTCCCTGATTCTCCGATCAAGACGGTTTGGGAGAATCTCCTCCAAGCCATTGGTTCAGTTTTGATGCAAGTGTATGTCCTTCCCTTCGAAATCATTTCTGTAGTCCTTCTTGTGGCCTTGATCGGCGCCATGGCTCTTGGGAAAGAGAGCGAAGAAGCATGATTGGAGTCGTCCATTATGTGATCCTTTCAGCGCTTCTTTTTGTCATTGGTCTCTACGGCGCGATGACGCGAAAAAATGGGATTTCGGTTTTAATGAGTGTTGAGCTCATGTTTAATGCAGCCAACATCAATTTTGTGGCCCTTTCGTATCGCTTTAGGGATGTGGCGTTTCTTGCGGGACAGGCCTTCCCGCTTTTTGTCATTGCCATTGCGGCAGCAGAGGTCACCGTGGGTTTAGCGATTGTGCTTTCTTTGTATCGAAGTTCGAATACCGTGAATCTGGATGAAGCGAACCAATTGAGAGGATAATGAAAATTGTTTGAATGGGTCTTTCTAGTTCCACTTTTTCCGCTTGTTGCTTTTCTCATCATTGTTTTTGTTGCGCGACATTTTAAGGGTTCCAAGATCAGCGCGGGCATTTCGATAGGATTGAATACCCTCTCATTCTTGTTAGCGTTCTCCATTTTTGTTTCACTGATGCACGCCGTTGGCCATCAGGTTTACACGGGGCCTCTTGAGTATTCACGCCCGTGGATTGATTTGCCTGGGATTGGTGGTTTTCCACCCCTTCACTTGGAAGTTGGAGTTTTGATCGATCCCCTCTCGACGATTCTTGCGGTCATGGTGACTTTGATATCGACCCTTATCATGATTTACTCGGTGGGCTATATGGCTAAGGATCCGGGATTTTCGATGTTTTTCTCGTTTCTCTCTCTTTTTGCATCGGCGATGCTGTTGCTTATCTTTTCAAACAATTTTCTTTTAACTTTTGTAGGATGGGAATTGGTGGGGCTTTGCAGTTATCTCTTGATCGGTTTCTGGTACAAAAAACCTTCCGCTGCACGTGCGGCCATCAAGGCTTTTGTGGTCACGCGAACTGGGGATATCGGCTTTCTTATAGGGATTGTTATCCTTTATTGGGCTGTGGGATCATTGAATTATGTTGAGCTGTCAAAAATGGATCTTCATTCTCACTTGCTTGGTTGGATGAGTTGGGGGGTTCCGCTTCTCATTTTTTGTGGTGCGGTGGGGAAGAGTGCTCAATTTCCCCTTCACGTTTGGTTGCCTGATGCGATGGAGGGACCCACCCCTGTGAGTGCTCTGATTCATGCCGCCACCATGGTAGCCGCTGGCGTTTATTTGGTGGCGAGGAGTTATTTCTTGTTCATCCAATCGCCGGAGGCATTGCTAACCGTAGCCTGGATAGGGGGCTTCACGGCGCTTCTTGCCGCAACCATGGCCATTGTTCAATGGGACAGCAAACGCTCCTTGGCGTATTCCACCATCAGTCAGCTTGGATACATGATGCTGAGTCTCGGTATGGGATCGATCGGTTTCGTGGCTGCCATCTTCCACTTGCTCACGCACGCGTTTTTTAAGGCTTTATTATTTCTTGGTGCTGGATCGGTTTCGCATCCGTTCCATGACAAAGAAAATCCGTTTGACATGCATCATTATGGTGGATTATCGAAGAAGATGCCTTACACGTACATGACGTTTTTGATCGCGACTCTCGCCATTACCGGCTGCCCGCTTTTCGCGGGATTTTTTAGCAAGGATGAAATCTTAAGTGCGGTCTTTCATGCGATCAATACTCCGTCCCATTTGATCCTGTGGGGAATGGCGATCTTCACCGCCTTCCTAACCAGTGCTTACATGTTTCGACTTCTCTTTCTGACTTTTCTTGGGAAGGAGAAGAGGGAGGAGCATGCGCATGAATCCCCTTTGACCATGACCGCTCCTTTGATGGCCTTGGCTCTTTTTGCCTTGGTTGGCGGATGGTTTGGATGGCCGGGGCACAGTTGGATCGAAGGCTTTTTTGAGCCTTACCGCGCGCTTTATCCAATCGCGGAGCATGGTGTCGATTGGTTTGGGATGGGAATAGGCGCCACGGTCTTTTTTCTTGGGCTTGGAACGGCTTGGGTTTTGTATGGCCAGGGGCTTCGCTATGCGTCACTCATGGAGATCCCTGTGGTTAAGACCTTTCATCACCTGTGCATTCGAAAGTGGTACCTGGACGATTTCTGGAACTTCGTTTTGCAAGTCTTGGTCTACAGGCTTTCTGGAATTATGTCATGGGTTGATGCTAACCTCGTGGACGCGCTGGTCCGCATGGTTGGCAATTTCACCGGATGGTTGGGACAAGTCTTGCGTGGCGCACAAACAGGCCTTGTGCAGCAATACCTCTTTGTTATCTTTTCATCGCTTGTGATTATTCTTCTGATCCTTAATTCTGGAGGGCATTGGTGGATAGTGAAGCCTTAACAATTTTTATTCTGGCTCCTCTCTTGGGTGCGCTGGTCATCTCTTTTTTGCCAAAGGGAAAACCTTATCTCATCCGATTCGTGGCTTTTCTCTCCGGCTTGGTTATGCTTGCCATTTCGATTATGGTCTATGCTGGGTATGATCCGGCGGGAGCGCGATGGCAATTTCAGGTTCAGTACGATTGGATTCCAACGCTTCGGATCGGATACCACTTGGGGGTGGATGGGATCAGTCTCCCCATGGTTCTCCTGACTGGAATTTTGAGTTTGGCCGCCATCTTGGCATCTTTCGGAATAAAGGAACGAGTAAAAGAATACTTTGTCCTCCTGCTCTTGGTTGAATCCGGAGTGGCAGGATCTTTTGTCAGCTTAGATCTTTTCTTCTTTATCCTGTTCTACGAATTAGCAAGTCTACCGATTTACTTCCTTATCGGAATATGGGGATCGGAGGGGCAGCATGCCTCACGAAGCTGGGTCACCACGCGAGACTTTTCGGCGCTTAAGTTGATTCTTTACCTTCAGTTAGGCGGAGCACTCATCTTTATTGGGTTTTTTGCTCTTTATCTTTTCTCTGTTCAAGCAGGGCTGTCGCATCACACCTTTGACTTGGTTGAACTCTCCGAAGCAAACTTCGCCCACATTCCAGGTTTTGCTCGAATTGTCTTTCCACTTTTGTTCATTGCTTTTGGGATCGAGGCAGGTCTTTTCCCGTTTCACACGTGGTTGCCCGATGGTCACTCCGCTGCCCCCACCGCGGTGAGCATGCTTTTGGCAGGGGTGCTTCTTAAGATGGGGGGATATGGAATCATGCGATTTGCGTGTGGACTTTTACCTGATGGCGCCCACACTTGGCTTCAATTCTTCGGAATCATTGCGGTAATTAATATTCTCTATGGCGCTTGGTGTGCGCTGAAACAAACCGACATCAAGTACATCATTGCTTACTCAAGCGTGAGCCATATGGGGATTGTTTTCTTAGGCATTGCGTCACAAAATATTTTGGGGTGGACCGGGGCACTCTTTCAAATGTTTTCACATGGGATCATCACCGCTTTGTTGTTTGCTCTGGCCGGACTAATTTACGAAAAGACACATTCCCGAAACGTTTTACAACACGGGGGGTTAGCTCCCAAAGCCCCCTTTCTTGCGGCTACCTTTATTGTTGGAGGTTTGGCTAGTCTCGGACTTCCAAGCATGAGCGGGTTTGTGGCCGAGTTCTTGACTTTTATGGGGGCGTACGGATTCTTGAAGGTGCTCATGATTATTGCCACTCTCGGTTTAGTGTTAACCGCTTTGTACATCTTGTTGACGGTCAAGAAGGTTTTCTTTGGACCCTTGAATGAAAAATATGCCAACCAAGAGTTTAGTCACCCGTGGTGGGAACAGGTCCATGTGGTTGGTTTAGTCATCGTCATGATTGTTTTCGGCATCATGCCGAGTCTAATCACTTCCGTTGCGCAAAGCTCATTAGGGCCAATCGTGCGGGCATTTCATGGAATGATGAGGTAAGCTAAAGAGATGGATTTAACGTCGTTATCACCTGAAATCTTGCTCCTTGTCTTATCGGTGGGAATCTTAGGTTTGGATTGGTTTCTTCCAAAAAAAGAAAAATACGTGATTGGCTATTGTGCCATCCTTGGACTTTCGCTCATTTTTATCGTGGTCCACTTTACGTATGGGACTCGGCTCTTCCCTGAAGCAGCCAATGTACTGATGAGTCTGCCGGATGGGGGTTCTTATTTCCAAGGGTTTGTGGTTGATGCTCTAGCACTTTTTTTCAAGCGACTCTTCATGGTGGCTGCGTTGCTTGCTCTGGTGTATTCCTTGGCTTATTTTAGTGAAGATGCCCCTTTTCAGGGAGAATACTACGCCCTCATTTTGTTTGCGACACTTGGATGTTTCTTGCTTGTCAGTGCATCCGATCTTCTCGCAATCTTTGTCTCTTTTGAACTGATGAGTCTTCCCCTGTACATTCTGTGTTCTTATTTAAAGCATAATTCAAGATCAAGCGAAGCGGGCCTCAAGTATTTTCTGATGGGTGCGGTCACTTCGGCATTGCTTCTTTATGGCATCAGTCTTGTTTATGGTTCACTTGGAACAACCGATTTGCGCCACTTGGTTTCTCCAGGTCCCGTGAGCCTAGTAAGGCTCGCGCAAGATCCAGTGCTTCTCATGGGGCTTTTGTTCATTTTGAGTGCTCTGGCGTTTAAGATTGCCGCTGTTCCTTTTCACATGTGGGCACCCGATGTTTACGAGGGGGCTCCAACGCCCGTGGTGGCGTTTTTGGCGGTCGCTCCAAAAATAGCGGTGATCGGGTTGTTGATACGCGTGTTTCTTTCGAGTATGTCGGAGGCAGGACTCTTTTGGTCTTGGGCTTTCGCGATTTTGGGTGCGCTTTCAATGACTGTTGGAAATCTGATGGCCCTCCATCAACAAAATTTAAAGAGGCTGCTGGCTTATTCGGGAATCACTCAAATGGGCTATTTCTTGGTTGGACTCTCCGCCATGGCAAGCTTGCCCCCCCTTTCTGTTCCATCTCTCCAAATCGCCTATCAGGCCGTCTTATTTTACCTCGTGGCTTACCTGTTCAGTGAACTGACTGCTTTCGGGGTGGTGACCTACCTTTCAGCCAAAGGGTATGAGACGGTGAACAGTTGTCGCGGGCTTAGTTCCCGATATCCGATCGTTTCGTTGGTTTTCCTGATCTCTCTTTTGTCTTTAGCAGGTATTCCCCCGATGGTCGGTTTTGTTGGCAAGTTTTATCTTTTCGTGGCTGCATTTAGCAGCAAACTCTACTGGCTTGTAGCCCTGGGTGTGTTGAACAGCGTCGTCTCGCTTTTCTACTATCTGCGAATTGCCAAAGCGATGTACATCGAAAAAGAAAGCCAAGAGGTCAAACTAGGAAAGCCGTTCATCCCATTGGAAACAGCGCTTTGGGTTGGAGGTTTCGTGGTTGTTCTGATTGGAATTTTCCCGAAGCTTGTGGTTAATCTAGCCGTTTCAGCGCTTCAACGTTACTTGGTTGGATTCTAATCGAAAATGGTTGCTAGTGCTTTACTTTGGAGAGGAACTCTGTTTCAAGCGGAGACTTAAGGTGAGAGGTCTCGCCAAAACGTGCAAGCTCTTTCTTAGCTGATTCACTCGTCGTGATAACGTTGCGTCGGTGATCCGGGTTAGTAAAGCGGAGATTGTCAAATCGTATTCCCATCAGATGATTCATGATGACATAAGAGCCTACAAACGTCTCAGATTGACCAGGGGTGTAATAGCTAGCCCCCGATGACATCGGAAGAGAACTCGTGAAGGAAACGCCTGGAAAGGAAACTTCTGGAACCGTTACGGTAGGGACGTAGATGGGCTGGAGATAAACACCGCTTTGTTGTGGGGCAAAATTCTGCATTTGCGGCGTAAGGATAGTAATGTTGGGCACATTGACACTCGTTGAGGGGGAAACCTGAGTCATGGTAGGGGTCATGTTAGCTAATTGGAGTTGTGGTATGTTCACCGAATTAATGGTTACGGTGGTAACGATAACCTGCGGAGTTTGGATAGCGTTACTCCCGCCATAACTATCAGCGAAAGCACTGGTAAAGGAACACCAACAGAGAAGAAGTAACGAAGTAAGAATTTTAATTCCCTTTAGCATGATTCACCTCTCTCCTTAATTATATACCCTTGCGCTGATGAAAATCATCATCCAGATTTTGCCAAGTTGTTAACTTATCGTCACGTGAATTCCGGATGAATTGATCCCCTTCGGGGACGCCAAGATGCTTGTCCAGCAGTCAGTGGCGTCACGGATGACGACCTCCGGCGGCCACAGGATGTGATCGGCCGCGGACACGGATGTGATAAACTGCTGGACTTCTACCCTCCATCAAGAGTTTAGGGCCGCTGGTCCGGAGCCTGTGTTCGTTGCATCCTCCTCGGTTCCTTCCCTAGGCTTTTCCGCAGATTGCTTGTTCACTCGAGTCAAACCCTCCATCATGACCTTCATCACCGCTTCGGCTAGGCGTTTTGAGTCGTGCCGCACAAGGTCAGTCTCGCTAATGAGGGGGAGAGGGACGGGAGAAATTCCCATCCCCCGAATCTCGTCAAGATCGGGTTCCACAAATTGGGCCCCGGTTTCCTTATACTTTGCCCGAAGTTTGTGCCCGGGAGCCAGGGTATTTACCAAGGCAAACTCAATGAGGTTTGGTCCGAATTGCTTCGTGAAGACCTTGAGGTGATTGGAAGCGGCGTAGCCATCTGTTTCTCCGGGTTGGGTCATGCAATTGCAAATGAAGATCTTTACCCCTTGAGCATTTCGGATGGCTTCAACCATTCGAGAAATCAAGAGGTTGGGCATGATGCTTGTGTAGAGAGAACCTGGACCGAAGACGATGGCATCCGCTTCCTTAATGGCTTGAATGACTTCTTCGAGGGGTTGAGGTCGATGGGGCTTAGAAAAAAGACGCTTGATCTGTTTCCCATGTCGGCTGACCTCCGATTCTCCTTCGATCAAAGTACCGTCCTCTAATTCTGCGCACAGCGTTAGAGACTCCGAAGTGGCTGGAAGAACTTTTCCTCGAATGGCCAACACACCGCTTGACGCTTTGATGGCTTGGAGGAAGTCTCCTGAAATGCCAGTCATGGCCACCAAAAATAAATTTCCGAAACTGTGTCCTTCTAAACCGTCCCCCTCACTGAATCGATATTGGAGAAGCTCGCCCAAAATTTCGGAGTCTGCCAGCGCGACAAGACAGTTTCGGATGTCGCCAGGGGGGAGAACGCCAAGTTCTTTTCGGAGTCTCCCCGACGATCCCCCGTCGTCTGAGACGGTGACGACCGCGACGATGTTGTTCGTGTAGTCTTTTAAGCCCCGCAACAAGGTGGAAAGCCCAGTTCCTCCTCCGATGGTCACAATCTTAAAGCCGCGACTGAGCGAACGTTGCTGGTAAACGATGTCAACCAGAGAATCACGATTCCCGGGTGTAACCGCATTGAGGATCGATCGCATGCATCCCCAGATTCCAAAAGCTGCCAAAAGAAGACCACCCACCAACATGAAAGTGTACAGGAATGGAATGGAGACCCTGTTTGAAACAGCCCAAGCGAAAACTCGGTTTGTATACGAAACCAGAACATTGGTGAAGTTGTCAATTCCTCCGGTATAGTTTTCAAGCCTGAGGTTGGCCAACAGAATAAGACCGTGGGCAAAAATCAATACACCAAGTATGGAAAGACCAAGCCATCGCTTGATTCCCATCCCCGGATAAAACCATTTCAAAAAGTTCAACGGTGTACGTCCCGGTGTTGAACGCGGACAGGGTAGCGTTTTTTCAGTAAGAATCGGGAGACTTCATTCGCTAAAACAATGGAGCGATGACGTCCTCCGGTACAGCCAATCGCTAAGGTGACATGATGCTTTCCTTCCTTTTCGTATTGCGGAATAGCAAAGTCGAGAAAGGGGAGGAGAAAATCGAGAAACGTTTTGGTGTCAGGTTGATGCAGGACAAATTCTTTCACTGGAAGATCGTTCCCGGAAAGATTTTGCAGCTTGGCTTGATAATAAGGATTCGGAAGAAAGCGGACATCGAAAACCAAGTCAGCATCCAGTGGAATTCCATATTTGTAGCCAAAGGAGAGAACGGAAATTCTGAGCGGCTTCCCGCTGGAAGGGGAGAAATAAAGGGCCATGAGCTCTTCGCGGAGTTGGGCAGCTGTGTACGACGAGGTGTCGATAATCTTGCCTGCCATCCCTCGAACCTCGTAAAGGCGTTTTCGTTCTTGTTGGATCCCATCTAAAACACGTCCAGAGCGTGAGAGGGGGTGTTTTCGTCGAGTTTCGCTAAAGCGACGTACCAACACTTCATCGCTTGATTCTAGGTAAAGGACTTCGAAGGAAAATTTTCGCTTCTTGACCAGCTCAAGGGAAGAGGAGAGCTGGTGGAAAAACTCACCGCCACGAATGTCGATCACCACGGCGATGTTCTTAATCCCTTTCTTGTCGCACACTTCTGCAAACTGGGGTAGCAAAACAGCCGGAAGATTATCCACGCAAAAGTAGTTCAGATCTTCAAAGAGGTGCAGAGCTAAAGTTTTTCCAGAGCCGGATAGCCCTGTTATAAGGACGAACTGTTTTTTCGTGCTGCTGCGGGTTGGTTTCACGTGACGTAACTCATTTGGACTTCGCCAGTGCTAAGGTTTTCCCTGTCCATTTTTTAACAAGTTGGTTACAAATGAAGCTTGATTTGGAGAGACTTTTCTGCTAAGATACAACCTGCATCAGAAAGGAGTGCTAATCATGAACAATTGGATAAAGGTTGGAGCAGTTTTGCTTGGAGCAGGGGCTGGTGGATGGGGTGGATATCAAGCCGTGGAGAACCTACGTCCATATAACGATCTTGAACGATTGGCGGTAAATCATGTGCGGGTCATTCAACCCCAGGATGATCGTTTTTTTGAAGACGAAGGTGGAGTCAGACGTCGCTTCTCGTATCCGGTTGAAATGCATCTCAAGAACGAGCTTCCCCAGGTAGAATCCATTGAACGAGTGACCACTTACACGGGAGGAGGGAATCCGGTCATTACAGCGCGCTCTTCTGTTTCATATGAGAATGGCGTAGTCTACAGGGCGAATAATCCAAACTTTCGGAATAACAGAGTAGAATACACCACGACTATCAAGCTCAGGGAACCTGTCAGCAGTCTGTCGGTTACCTTCCCCGAACAAGAACAGATGGAGCAAGCCAACTTGAGGCGACTTGGCGCTTTATACGATTGGCCTATGGATGGAGCTGGCCTAGCTGCGTTTACTGTCATGCTTCTGGTTACAAGAAAAGGATCAAAAGAGGAAGGTTGATTTTTTCAAGAAGCCTTTTGCAAGATCTTTTCAGCGAGTTGGCGGGAACACTTTAATACCTGTGCGATTTGTTCAGGAAGAGCCACTTTGACTTGATCAAGTGAACCAAAGGCTTCGAGGAGCTTTTGAACCCGTTTTTTCCCTACCCCGGCAATTTCTTCAAGAATGGAGTGTGTCATTTTCTTTCCTCGCTTTTGCTTGTGGAACGAGATGGCAAATCGATGCGCTTCATCTCTCACTTGTTGCAAGATGCGTAACCCTGCATCATGCCGCGAGAGTTTGATCGGTTTTGAACGGGTGGGGAGGTAGATCTCTTCTTCTTCCTTGGCTAAGCTTAAGATCGGGATATCCATCCGGCGATGCTGAGTCAAAACCTTGACCCCAACTGAGAGCTGCCCTCTTCCACCATCGAGCAAGATCAAGTCGGGTTGGGCTGAGAAGCTCGGATCCTCTTCGCTTTCAGAAAGTCTTTGGATTCGCCGGCTCAACAGTTCTTCCATCATGGCAAAGTCATCCGGGGTTTTCTTTCGCTGGATGGCAAACTTTCGGTAATGACTTTTCTCTGGTTTCCCTCCTTGGAAAACAACCATCGACCCGACCGACTCTTCTCCAAACAAAGTGGAGATGTCATAGCCTTCAATCCGGAAGGGAAGTGTTGGGAGCAGAAACAGATCTCGCATACCTTGTAAAGCCTTCATCATCCCTTGGGATCGCGTCTCCTTAAACAAGGCCAACTCCAAATGGTGTCTCGCGTTTTTCTCGAGGAGATCGAGCATCTGCTTCTTTTCGCCCCGTTTTGGGACTTCCAGTTTCACCGAATGTCCAGCACGGTTTGTTAGAAACGCTTCAAGCAGAGTGTTTTCCTTCGTGTCAAATACTGAAAAAATGTGAGAAGGAATAGCGCTAAGGTCCTGGTAATATTTTTCGATAAAGGCAGAAAAGCTCTCTTCCAAGCTTGATTCTACGCTTTCGAAAACAAACTGATCTTTTCCAATGAGTTTTCCTTGTCGAACATGAAAAACAGAAGCAGCAGAAAGTCCCCTCTCCTCTGCAATTCCTACATAGTCTTCGTCCCCTTCCCGATTCGAAGCCACCTTTTGTCGAACCATCACTTGTTGCAGTGACTCAAGTTGATCCCGAATAATGGCGGCTCGTTCAAACTCAAGGTGAAGTGAAGCCTCTTTCATGCGATTGGTGAGCTCCCGAACCAGAGGCTCTCCATTCCCTTCAAGAAAGTGAATAACCCCGTCCACAGAACGTCGATACTCTGCCTGGGTGATGGCGGCGATGCAAGGGGCGGTGCATTCTTTCAAGTGATAGTACAAACAGGGGCGATCATGACCCGTTATTTTCATCGTGCACGACCGGATCTGGAAAATCTTTCGAATGGTTTTTAAGGTTTTGCGCATGTCACGAGTCGAAACGTAAGGGCCAAAGTAACGATTTCGGTCATCCAGCCGCTTTCGTGCGATGGTGATGTACGGAAAGGGATCAGTCATGACCACTTTGATGAGCGGATACCGTTTGTCATCTCGAAATCGGACGTTATAGGGGGGATGATGTTCTTTGATGAGATTGTATTCAAGAAGCAAGGCTTCCAATTCGGAATCACATAAAATATAGTCCAAATCGTCGATCTTGGCTAACAGAAGTTGTAATCGGGGGTTTGCGTTTGCCTGCTTTCTAAAATAGGAAGAAACGCGATGGCGCAAAGCAGCGGCTTTGCCCACATAAAGCACTTGCCCGGTTGAATCTTTAAAAAGATAGACCCCCGGTTTCTCAGGAAGTGTTGAGAGTTTTTCTAAAGCTTTCTCCATGACTTAATCTTTCATGAGCCGACCCAAGGGGACGAGCTTGATGTTTTCTTTTTCAAGCCTTGGAATCGATTGCTGGATAACCTTCAAGGTAATCAGATGAGGGTGACCAATGGCAATGGCTTTCCCTTTTACTTTTGCTGCCTTGATTAAGTCGTCAATCTTTCCTTTGATCGCTTTTTCATTTACGTCGTTATCGAGGAAAATCTCTCGCCGTTCGGCTGGTACTCCCGACTCGCGGGCTTCATCGTAAAGTATCGAGTTGGGCGTGGTTAGACTGTCGACAACGAAAAGGTGATGGTGCTTGGCTTCCAAAGCGATCATACGAGTGATTTTTGGATCCGTGGTCCCTTTTGAGCCAAGATGATTGTTGATTCCTTGAACTCCGGGGACGGTTTTCAAGTCTTGCTCAAGGGTTCGTTCCATCGCCTTTTCACTCATGGTCGTGATCAAAGCACCTGGCCCCAGGAAATAATTCTCTGCTTTTGCTTCCACGGGTAGGTGGAGTAGGGTTGTCCTTCCGCGTTCTTCCGCCATACGGGCAATCGACTCTGAATAGCGGAGTTTTGGAAGGATTGATAGGGCTATCGGGTGAGGAAAGTCAAGAAAAGGCTTGGCGATTTCCAGACTGTTTCCGAGATCATCAATGATGATGGCGACAAGTGACGTGGAGCGGGTTGTGGCTTGACTTTTTGAAACCTCACTCGGGTGGGATTTCTTTGGTGAAACCGCGGTAGAAACCGGTATCTCCTCTTTCTTCCGTTCTGTGGCAGATTGCTTCGGAAGCATGAGGGCTATCGGAGTTTGTGTCCGCCTTCTCCAGGAAAAAATAGCAAAAACCAATCCGACAAGAAACCCAAAAAGTAAGAGGTAAATCCAGCCTGTTACAGCTGCATCTCTGCTTTTCTTTCGGATAAACTCTCCTTTAAAATGCCAACGGCTTTTTGCAATTGTTCATCTTCCGCACCATCAAAGGCATGCCCTTTGGCCGCAATGGGGATGTCTGGCGTAATTCCTTTCTTGTCAATGTCGCGCCCGCTTGGGGTGGCATAGTGAGCAATCGTGATCTTCGCTGCTCCTTTATTGGCCAAGCGAATAATCGTTTGGACACTTCCTTTTCCAAAAGTGCGTGTTCCAATGATTCGAGCCCGATGATAGTCTTGGAGGGCGCCTGCGGCAATTTCAGAAGCACTCGCTGAGAACTCATTGACGAGGACGGCCATGGGATAATCGGGATGTTCGCTTCCGTCAGCAAACTCTTTGTCCACATGACCATTTCGCTCCACAACGGAAACTACCACGGCGCCGCGTGGAAGAAACTTGCTGCAAACCTCTCGTGCCGCATCAATGTAGCCACCCCCGTTGTTTCGGAGGTCCAGGATATAAGCTCTGGCTCCATGTTCTTCAAGAGTTCGAAGTGCCTCTTCGATTTCTTGACCTGAAAATTCTCCAAAAGTTCGCAAGCGGACATAACCGATGTTTCCGTCCTTTATTGTAGAGGAAACGCTCTTAACCCGGATCAAACTTCTTCGAATCGCATAATCCTTTTCAGCGCTGGAGCCTTTCCGCCGAATGGTGAGCGTGACATCGGTACCGATGGGGCCACGAATGGCACGTTGGGCTGAATCAAGGTCGATTCCCTTCGTTGGTTTGTCGTCGATTTTCGTAATGTAATCCCCTGATTTTAGGCCGGCGTGAGCAGCCGGAGTGTCATCAATGGGCTCAAGGACCATCAGTTGTTTCGTTCCCTTTTCAAGTTCAATGTAGATGCCGATTCCGCCGAAATTTCCGCCGTTCATTTGTTCGGTGAGGGATCGATATTCTTTGGGAGTCAGGTAGATGGTGTAGGGATCGCCTGAGGATTCAAACATTCCCCGTAACGCATCGGTCATCAAATCGTCAGGCTTGACCTTTTCGCCGACTTGGGATTCAACTTGCTCGAAGGTTTGACGAAAGGTTTGAAGGTCTTCCGAGGCGTTGTCTGTCAAGGTTTCCGCTGGAATGGTGTGTGAAATCTTTTGATGGGTTAACGCCACATCGATCCCCTTGATGGCGCCGTGAATGAGCGTCTCAGGCTTGAGGGGGTGAATGAAATATTTCATCAGATGGTAATAAGTTTCCGAAAAAGTATCAAAATCGGCTTGAGTGGTGGAATGCGCTACAGGAGAAAATTGAAACGAAAGTACCAAAGCAAAAACAAGTAGGAAACTAAAGAGAATTCGAAGCCAGGCCGCTTTCTGTGACATTTATACACCCCTAGTTGAGTTAGCTGTTTTTTGGCCAGCAAACAAAGTTTTCATTCGAAGGTTATAAGCTTACGTATTATTTCTTGAATCACGGCCTTACCCCTCTTGCTAGAACTTTCCCATGGGATCCACGGCCGTTCCATTTTCCCGAACCTCGAAATGAAGGTGCGGCCCATTGGCATTTCCTGTACTCCCCACGGCGGCAATCGTTTCCCCTCGCTGGACGCTTTGACCCTGGTGGACATAGAGCGCCGAACAATGAGCATACAAGGTCGAAAGGCCGTTTCCGTGATCAATCACCACCGCTTGCCCATAGCCTCCATACCATCCGGAGTAAATGACCACCCCGTCGGCCGCCGCGTGAATCGGACTACCTCGACCTGCGCCAATGTCCACTCCCGTGTGAAAAAGCTGTCGCCCGAAGATGGGGTGCATTCGCCATCCAAAGGGAGAAGTAATGTAATGAGTATTGACTGGCCACAACAAGGCACCCGTGAAGCCGGTGAAATGGTGCGTGGTTCGTAATCGTGCTTGCTCCCGACGAATCAAGTCTTGCATTTCACGTTCAAGGGCAGCTGAAATCTCCTGGAGTTCCACGACATGGCGAGCGTAGGTTTTCCGCTCTTCTCGCACATTCCCAAGCAAATTTTCTCTTTGATTGGTGATGTTTGAAAATACGTTATATTCACCTTTCACTTTTTCGCGTAACCCATGGACTTCTTGATATTGATGGTTCAAAATGCTTTTCTGAATCGCGATGTGATCTTTTTGGGCTTCGATGTCACGGGCCAAAGCAATGTCTTGGTTAATGATGAGCCCCAAATAATAAATGCGATCTAGAAGGCTCGAATAGGTTTGTGCTCCAAAAAGAAAATCAACCAATGGAACCTTTCCATTCTTATAAACACTTTGCAATCGATCGCCAATCAGGAGCTTTTGATCATTGAAGAGTTCTTCCGCTGCCCGAAGCTTTCTTTTGGTGAAGACGAGGCTGAGCTCGGTTCGTCGAAGCTCCACGGAATAACGATTGAGATTATCGGTGGCTCGATGAAGATTAATTTGCGATTCATGCAATTGATGCGACAGATCAAGCTCGCGAAGGTTGGCTTCATGAAGGCGTTTTTTGGCTTCCCTCAGTCGTTCCTGAACTTGTCGAAGCTGTTCTTTCCGTTTTTCAATGAGTGGTGAATGGGGTTTGGCTAAACTCCAAGGGGAAACAAGCAGAATGAAAAAAGCAAGAATAAAGAGCCGATATGCAGTCGATTCTACTTTCATGGTACCTCTTCTAGCAATGAAGATATCGATTAACCGAAAGATAGCTTCCCGAACACCCCACCGAGGTTCCAATCACCAAGAGCCAAAGCATGAGCGGGAACAACTCATGGCCTTTGGCAAGAGGTAAAATGGGAAAAATGATAGACATTTCGCTCACCAAAGCGTGATAACATGGGGCAAGGAAGATGAGGGCCAATGTCGCACCTAAAAGGCCGTAAAAGGCTCCTTCCAAAATAAAAGGCCACCGGACAAAACTTGACGTTGCACCCACAAGTTGCATGATTTCAATCTCTTTCTTTCTTGAGAAGACGCAAAGTCTAATCGTGTTGTGGATAATCATAAGTGTACACAGAAGCATCAAAATTACTAAGCCAAGAAAGAGTCGCTCTGCTGTCTTAAATAGAGAAACGAATTGGTCAATGATTTTCTGGAAGTAATTGACTTGTTCCACTTCTTTCATGGATTGAATCGCGGAGGCCACCGCCGGAATGCTTTCCGGATTATCCACCTGGATTGATAAGTAGGCTGGAAGCGGGTTATTGATGATCCCGGATAAATCGATCTCTCCCTTGGTGTCCTTTCGCAGCTCGCTCAGGGCTTCATCACGGGTCACATACCGAACGGATCGAATATGGGTGAGGGAAGCCAGATGATGTTTAAGTGTTAAAGCTTGGTCATCGGTTGTTTGCTGTTTGAGGTAGGCGTGTATTTCAAGTTCGGAAGCAATGGCGCTACGGATTCTTTGAAAATTCATGAAGAAGAGTAGAAAAAGACCGAGCAAGAAAACGAGAATGGTTACGGTGGTAACCGAAGCTACCAGCATCAGGATGTTGCGTTTTAAGCTGTTGGAAAGCTCAAGGAGAAAGAACTGAAGAGTTCGAGAGGCCAAGTCGATTTGCTCCTTTAATGTATTTTTCGATCGTTTCACCTTCGTAAATGAAGATCACTCTTTTTTGTAGGCGTTCAATCCAATCGATGTTGTGTGTTGCCACCACGACAGTGGCTCCTTCCTTGTTGATTTGTTCAAAAATTTGCATGATCTCCCAACCCGTTTCTGCATCCAAATGCCCCGTGGGCTCATCCGCAATCAAGAGATTGGATCCGTTTACGATTGCCCTTGCGATGGAGGTGCGTTGTTGCTCCCCACCTGATAGGTGCTCAACATTTTGATCGGCTTTATGTCCGAGAGCAACCAGTTGCAAGGCCCGTCCGACCTGCCGTTCTATTTCATGCCGATCGGTACCGACGACTTCGAGAGCATACGCTACATTTTGGAAAACGGTGCGCCCGTGCAACAGTTTGAAATCTTCGAAAACAACACCAAGCGTTCGTCGAAGATACGGAATCCGCTTTGGAGGAATTGTTCCCACATTCAAGCCATTAACCCAGATTTCACCGAAGGTTGGTTTTAATTCTCGGTAGATCATTTTGAGAGCGGTTGATTTTCCGGAACCGGTGGGACCTGCGATGAAGACAAACTCTCCTTTTTGAATCGTTGCGTTAATTGCTGAGAGCGCCCTGACCCCATTGGGATAAGAAAAGCCGACTGATCGAAACTCAATCATAATTTACTCCATTATAGCATGTCTTCATGCGCTGTGTAAAGATCTTCCTTTGTTTCCCAAGAGTTCGAGAACAAGGTCAATATTGCCCATCGCTTTTTTCGCTATCGGCTCCACGGAGATCTCTAAATGCTTCCGGTATTGGTTTCTGTTTTGCCAGATTTGGCTCAAGGTGTCAGCAAGATTATGCGAAGAGAGTTCATCGAGGGTTAGGGTAGGGCACGCAAGGGATTCTGCAAGGTTCCGCACCTTGTCATCATAAGAAATGGCAATCGAAGGGACATGGGATCTTGCGGCAAAAAGTATTGCATGATAACGCATGGCCACCAGAAGCTCGAGGTTACTGATAACGCTTAGCAGTTCACTTGGGGTTAAAGCATCCAGAATGGTGACATGAGGAACGGCCAATGAATGGCTCAATAATTGGGTAAGTTCTTTGTCTCGACTGGCTTGAAAGGGAAACAAAACCGGGAGCGCCTGTTGGTTTGTTGCGAAGGCAGAAATTGATTTTGTTAGGGATGGAATCGACGCTTCTATGCCTGGCCAGTGCCGGATCACGAGACCAAAAAGGGCTTTGGACCCTTCAGGAAGACTCCAGCGAAGGCGGGCCTCGTTCCTGGCTTCTTCCTGTGGAAGGGGAAAGAGGAATGCAAGGTCAGCGGTAACCTCGATTGATTTTCTTACACCGAGGGATTTCAAGAGAAGCTTAGAAGGTTCATCGCGCACGGTGATCTTGTCGATGAAATGATTGGATACCATCCGGGTGAAGTATCTTCCTAAGGTGGAGGAGATTGGCCCAATGCCTTGTGCAAAGATCATGGTTTTCTTTCCAAGGAGTTTTGCAACAAACGGGATACGGAGATAATACAACAAGCTCTTAAAACTTGTGGTGTCTTGAAATAGCCCTCCCCCTCCAGAAAGGATCAACTTGGAACGCTGTATCGCGCGGAGAACTTGAGAAAAGTTTTTTCGATGATACGTTTCAACTTGGAAATCCAGTTTGGTTTTTTCGGGTGTGTGGGTTAGAACCGCAACCTGGAGGCCATGGTTCTTAAGGGCGAAAACGGCTGCTTCCAGAATCGCTTCATCCCCGGCATTTCCAAACCCGTAATACCCAGAAAGCAAGACATCGTGCTTTATGGACATTTAGAAAGAACAATCACAATTCGCTTATTAAGTTTTTTGGAGTAAGGCATCAGGTGCTCGACGATTGGATTCTGGACGGCCGATGCCGTGATAGTCAAAACCAAGTTTGGTCATTCGGGTGGGATCCAGAAGATTTCTTCCATCCAGGAAGATTGGCTGGCGCATCGACTTCTTGATGGTGAGAAAATTAACGTGCTTAAAAACGGACCATTCGGTTGCCAAAACAATGGCATCCGATCCTTTGGCGGCATCATACGGATCCTCGGCATAATGGATCGAAGGGAATTCCTTTTTTGCGTTTTTCATCGCCACCGGATCATAAACACGGACGCTTGCCCCTTCCTTCAATAAAGACTGGATGATCTCCATGGAGGCTGCTCCGCGGAGATCATCGGTTTGGGGTTTAAAGGAGAGACCCCAAACGCAAATGATCTTGCCATCCAGTTTTCCGAAGAGTTTCTTAATGCGATGGAAAGGGATCTGTCGCTGCTGATCGTTGATGTCGCGTACGGCCTTCAACAGTTTGAAATCGTAGCCGATTTGGTCGGCAAGATGAATGAAGGCATCGAGATCCTTGGGGAAGCAAGCTCCGCCGTAGCCAATCCCTGCATTCAAGAACTGTGTTCCGATGCGAGTATCCAGGCCTACCCCTTTGGCCACCTTCATCACATCGGCTCCCGTTTTCTCGCAGATTTGACTGATGGCGTTGATGTAAGAAATCTTCATGGAGAGAAAAGCATTGGAAGCGTGTTTGATGAGTTCAGCGCTTTCAATGTCGGTGATGAGAAGTGGAGCGTTCAGTGGTTCAAAGAGTTGAACGAGGGCTGACGCGGCGCGCTGGTTGGACACACCCAAAACGATTCGGTCAGGATGCATGAAATCGTGAATGGCGTTTCCTTCACGCAGAAACTCAGGATTGCTGGCTAAGTCGAATGTTGCTTTGCTGTTGACCACAGACCGAATTGTCTTCTCAAGCCATTGAGCGGTCTGGACTGGCACCGTGCTCTTTTCCACGATGAGTTTATAGCCATTCATGTACTGCCCAATTCGTTTGCCAACAACTTCCACCGCCGATAAATCAGCTTCACCAGAAGGTTTGGGGGGAGTTCCAACGCAAATGAAGATGAGTTCAGATTGTTCGATTGCTTCTTGAATGCTGCTGGTAAAGGCTAAACGCCCCTCCTCCGTATTGGTTTCGATCAGCTCGTGGAGTCCTGGCTCATAGATGGGAGTTTTACCCGATTTTAAGAAGGCAATTTTTTCTTGGTTGTCGTCCATGCAAAGGACTTGATGGCCAAGATCTGCCAAACAAGCTCCAGTAACAAGGCCAACATACCCTGATCCAATGATGCTAATTTTCATGACAGGGCTACATTCGAGTCAGTATATTGATACCCTTCATGAATTCATCCCCTTCGGGGACGCCAAGATGCTTGTCCCGCGGTCACACGGATGTGAACAACCGGGGGATGCCCTGATTAAGTGTCCCAAAGCAGCAGAATAGAGAACCCCTAGGATTCCCTTTGGAAGGCTTCGATAGAAATCAGATTGCGGTTTTTTGAAGAGTACGCAATTTGCTCCCAGTTCGGATGAAAAACAGGAGGATCTTCGGGGACCTCGTGTCCCCGTAAAACCGAGAGCAATTGCGAAAAAAAGCGCTCTTCGCTGATGGAGTTAAAGAAAAGTTGACTGTGGCAGTATGATTCCTTATCAGGGGTCACTCCCACAATACTGAGAAGTTGACCGTCCGTGGAGAAGGCGGGAGAGGATCCAAAAAAATAACCCGATCCAGCGTACATCACGCTTTGTTTCCTTTCTGCGTTTGCGCGGAAAACGATAATTTTTCCTTGTACTGTAGCAATCGCGAGAGTGCCATCAGCGGCATAGATCGGCTGTTTGTTGCAAATAACATCGTTTTCGCGGTAGGTCAACAATGGATCAATTTCTCCATTTCTAGGGTCGACCCGATAGAAGTTTCCGTCACCTACAAGCGCTATCTCGGTTCCATTTGGAGAAAAAACTGGATCACCATTAAGATATTGTCCGACCTTGGAATGAGGGCTCTCTACTTCAAAGTGCGGCTTTTCACTTCCAGAAGCAACTAAGTGCACTTTTCCAGTTTCTTTAGATATATCATAAGCTGTAAACGCTAAATTGCTTCCATCTGGAGAATAACTCGGGGTGGAGATGAGCCAATTCCCGACCTCTATTGGCACGTGAGATCCTGAAGGGATCTCAATCCTGTGAAGCTTACCGGGACAATGCTCTCCAAAGGCAATTTGTTTTCCATCGGGTGCAAAGACCAAGCGTGTTGACTGTCTAACTGGAAAACTTTGATTAATTCTTGGTTTCCCGGTTTCAGAATCTACGAGATGAAGGTTTGTTGTTTTCTTTTCTTTCTTTTGGTGAGCTAAAAAGGCAATGCTCGTGTCATCAGGAGACCAGACTGGAGAAGATCTAAGTTGGGACCCACTTAAATCAATTTCTGCACGAAGGTTGCCATTGCTCGAATCCACCACCGTGAGTTTTTGTCCTCCAGCCTCTTGCGTGGTAAGCACCATCCTGCTACCCACGTGAGAATAAACGGGTGAGAAAACAAATTTTCCCTCCTTTGTGTAAAGCGGATGGAGTCGGACAACCGGTGTAGGTTTCATTGTTTACAGGCTCCTTTGTGTGAGTTCAGACCAAATCATAGCATAGCGCTTCAACACTTTCAATCGTTTGAAGTTGCCAAATTGTTAACAAATCCTCAAACCATAGTGAATCAATTTGGGAAGGGATTGGTGAGGCTCGAGCGAATACTCCAAAGCTTGGGAAAAACACACGCCTCGTCTTGGTCCTTGGGTGTCCTGCAGCAAGCCGGATAAAAGGATCGCCGAATAATAAGTTCGGAGTAGGCGGAGGAATTCTCCCTCTTCAGCCGGTTCAGTCACAACGGATGATCCCAGTGAGAATTGAAAACCCAGAAGGAGGAAAAATTGGTTGCTATTTCCATGAAACAACTTCTTGAAGCGGGTGTTCATTTTGGCCATCAAACCCGCCGATGGAACCCCAAAATGGCGCGGTTTATTTTTACTCAACGGAATGGAATCTACATTATCGATCTCCAGAAAACCGTTCAAAAGATAAAGGAAGCTTACCTTTTCTTGCGAGAGAGTGTCAAAGAGGGGAAGAATGTACTGTTTGTTGGAACAAAAAAACAAGCGCAAGAAGCGGTGAAAGAAGACGCGCTCCGGTGCGGGATGTTTTATATCAATCAGCGTTGGTTGGGGGGAACCTTAACCAATTTTCAAAACATTCGAAAACGGGTTGACCGAATGAAGGAGCTGAAGAAGCTGAGTGAGCAAGGGATTTTGGATACCCTTCCTAAGAAGGAAGGAAACAAGATGAAAGATGAGCTCGAAAGGCTTGAACGGTTTCTTTCCGGAATTGAGGGGATGGACAAACTTCCAGGAGCCTTATTTGTCATTGACCCGAAAAAAGAAAGCATTGCAGTAGCCGAGGCGAGAAAACTTGAAATTCCGGTGGTGGCGATCATCGACACGAATTGCGATCCGGATGAAGTGGATTATCCAATCCCGGGAAACGATGATGCAATACGCGCCGTGAAGCTCCTCACCGCGAAAATGGCGGATGCCATTATGGAGGCGAAGCAAGAAATTGCGACGGCGGTAGCAGAGGCCACCGAAGGTGAAACCGTTTCGCTTGAAGAGCTCGAGACTCAGGAAACGGTTGAAGAGCTCTTGGTGGAAGAATTGCTTGAAGAGGTGGAAACGGAATGAGTCCAGGAAATGATGGAACAACGAAGGTGTCAAACATGAACATTTCAGCGGCATTGATTAAAGAGTTGCGTGAAAAGACTGGGGCTGGCATGATGGATTGTCGGAAAGCCCTTGATGAAGCCAAAGGTAGTCTTGAGAAAGCGGTTTTGGTTCTTCGAGAGAAAGGGATGCTGGCTGCTGAACGAAAGAAAGATCGCGCCGCCACCGAGGGACGCATCGAGGCGTACATCCATTTTGGTGGTAAGATCGGCACGTTGGTCGAAGTGAATTGCGAGACTGATTTTGTTGGGAAAACCCAAGAATTTCAAGATCTGTGCAAGAATCTTGCCATGCAAGTGGCTGCATCCAATCCCAAGTGGTTGTCTCGTGATCGTGTCCCGCAAGACGTGGTGACCGAAGAGCGGAATCTGCACAAAATGTCAGCCGAAAAAGATGGTAAATCAGGTGACATTGTCGAGAAAATCGCTGACGGCAAACTTGAAAAGTTTTATCAAACGTATTGCCTGCTCGAACAGCCTTTCATCAAAGATCCAGACCGGACCGTTTCGGCGATCATTAAGGATACGATCGCAAAGGTTGGAGAAAATATTGTGGTGAAACGTTTTGTCCGATTCGCCTTGGGGGATTCGAAGGATTGAACTTAAAGTTTAAGCGAATCTTACTTAAACTTTCCGGAGAAGCCTTGTCTGGCGCCGAGGGATATGGGATTGACCTGAACGTGGTCAAGCGGTATGCGGAGCAGATTAAGGAAGTCCATGAACTCGGTGTTGAGATCGCCATCGTGGTTGGGGGAGGGAACATTTGGCGAGGGGTGGATGAAGGGCATCGGGAAATGGATCGGGCTACCGCGGACTACATGGGGATGCTGGCCACGGTCATGAATGCTCTCTCTTTGCAGGATCGTCTTGAGCACGTTGGCGTGGTGACACGTGTACAGACCGCGATTGAAATGAAAGCCATCGCGGAGCCATTTATTCGACGTCGCGCCATTCGTCATCTTGAGAAAAGGCGCGTGGTCATTCTAGCGGCTGGCAGTGGCAACCCTTATTTTACCACTGACACAACCGCTGCATTGCGGGCCCTTGAAATTGGAGCTGAAGCCTTGCTGAAGGCTACGAAGGTGGATGGGGTTTATGATATGGATCCCAAAAAACACCCACAAGCAGTCAAGTACCATGAATTAACTTATCTGGATGTCCTAAACAAACAATTGAAAATTATGGATGCGGCGGCCATCTCGCTTTGCATGGATCACAAACTCCCCATCATGGTTTTTGACATGGAAAAATATGAGAATCTCAAAGGGATCATTGAAGGGGAATCGGTTGGCACGCTCGTGCGTCAGGAGTAGCCGATGATTGATCAAAGTATTATTGCGCGAATTGAAGACCGGATGAAAAAGTCGGTTGAAGCCATCCGACACGAACTTGCTACCATTCGAACTGGACGTGCTTCCTCTACTTTGCTCGACAAGATTATGGTGGAAGCCTACGGCTCTGAAATGCCTTTAAAGCAACTGGCTGGCATCTCGGTACCGGAAGCTCGATTGATTGTGATTCAGCCGTTTGATAAATCGGTGGTGCAAAGCATTGAGAAAGCCATCCTGAAAAGTGATTTAGGGTTAACTCCCAACGTGGATGGGACCACCATTCGCCTTCCCATCCCCGCGCTCACTGAAGAACGACGCAAAGAATTGGTTAAGGTGGTCAAAAAGAAAGTGGAAGACAGTAAGGTATCCATTCGAAACATTCGCCGAGATGCGAACGAGGAACTGAAGGAGACTGAGAAAAAGGGACAAGCTTCCGAAGATGAAGTGCGGCGTGCGCAAGAACACGTTCAAAAAACCACAGACCGGTACATCAAAGAATTGGATGATGCCTTCAGTGTAAAAGAAAAGGAGATCATGGAAGTGTGATGACCGCCCTCGATGTCGTAGCACTCCCCATGGAGCTTGCTTTAGAACGGCTTTCCCAAGCCGGAATTTTGTCCGAGATCGAAAAGACCTACCCAACCAAGCCGGCCAAAGTCAATGGACAGTGGCGTGTGGTGAGGCAAACGGTGAAGGATGGGAAGACGATCTTGGTGGTTGCAGAGGAATGTGAAGGAGTTTCTCTGTGAAGGTGGTCCAGGATGATACCGATGTCACCGAGCAAGAACTTTCGCTCCTGGATTCGGTTTCGATTCCTCGACACATTGCGATCATCATGGATGGCAATCGTCGGTGGGCTCGAGAACGGCATCTTTCGACAGGTGAAGGACATCGCATAGGGGCTCAGTCGCTTCGCTCCATCGTCGAGGCTTGTGGCGATTTAGGGGTGAAGATCTTAACGGCTTATGCTTTTTCCAAGGAGAACTGGAAGCGTTCGCAAGATGAAATCAAGATTATTCTTTACCTGTTCGATTATTATTTAAAGCGAGAGAGAGAAAACCTAAATCGCAATGGAGTCCGGTTCCAAGTCATCGGGCGGTTGGATGAAATGGAAACCAAACTTCAAGAAGAATTTCGAAAGACAGAAGAATCAACCCGAAACAATACGAAATTGTTGCTCAATTTAGCGGTGAACTATGGCGGGCGATCCGAAATCGTGGATGCTGTTAAAGTCATTGCATCTGAAGTGAAGACTGGGGCACTCGCGATTGAGGATATCAATGATGACACCGTTTCGAACCATCTTTATACCGCTGGACTTCCGGATCCCGACCTCTTGATTCGAACAAGCGGTGAGTTAAGGATTAGCAATTTTCTCCTTTGGCAAATGGCTTATACCGAGTTTTGGTTTACTTCTTTGTATTGGCCTGAGTTTAAAAAGCGCGATCTGGTCCGAGCGATTCTCGAATACCAGCGCCGCAACCGACGGCTAGGCGGAAGCTGAAAAGCCGTATTTTATCTGGAATACTGTTATCTGCGGCTATCACAGCCTGTATCTTTCTCGGCGCTTTTTCTGTGGGGTTCGGCGTTCTCGTTTTAAGCTTTTTATCCCTTTCCGAGTTTTATCGATTGGTGAATGTGGGAAGGTTCTATCAGTGGAGTGGTTATCTTTGTACCATCGCGCTAGTCACCCTTCTCTTGATGAAAGTAAAGCTAGCTTGGCTCCCGATTCTTCTTCTCTTTTTCATTCATGCGGTTTGTCATCTTGTTCCGGGAAGAGGCCACCGTTCGCCCAGATTTCAGTCAGCCCTTGTGGCGGTCGGATTTTTGTTCATCACTCAGGCCTTGAGTTTTTCGATTTTCATTGCCTTTCTTCCAAACGGGGCGTGGTGGCTTTTCCTTTGTGTGGCAGCTACCGCATTCTGCGATGTTGGGGCCTTTTGGGTTGGGAAGGGCTTTGGTAGGCACAAGTTATCACCACGTCTTAGTCCTTCGAAAACCATCGAGGGGGCACTGGGGGGGGTCTTGTTTTCAGTTCTTGTAGCCCTTGGTGTTGGGCAGGTGCTTCAAATTCCCTGGGGCCACCGCATGGTCATGGGGCTCTTGATCGCGCTAGCGGCAATTCTTGGCGACCTCGCAGAGTCCTACGTGAAACGAAAGGTTGGGGTAAAGGATTCGGGCACCTTGATTCCTGGGCATGGAGGAATTTTGGATCGGCTCGATTCTCACTTGTTTGCTATTCCGACGTACTTTGTTTACTTGACGTTTGTTTTGTTAAATCGCTAACCACGCTTCGAAGACGAACCTGACTTTTCCAATCGTTGAAGCAACGTAGCGATAATTCCATCCAGTAGCTTTCGGTGGTTGGGGGGAAATGCTTCGGAGAGAAAATTTTGGAAAGTCGTTTCATGAATGAAGAAAACGAGCCAGTACCACAAAAGATGTTCTTTAGAAACCTTTCGAGAGATCATGAATTTGTGAGCGAGGGGAGCGATTCCACTCTTGCCTTCAAGAAGGTCTTGCACGAACAACTTGACAACCTCATCAGGTTCTTTTTTCCAGAAGTCAGGAACGGAAAAACGGAACAGGCTGTAAACAAAGGCTAAGGGATCGAGGAAGGCGCTCGGGGATTCAAGAGAAAACTCAAGATCAATTAGAAAGAGGCCTTTTTTCCCTTCAAGAATGTTTTGCGGTGCAAAGTCTCCGACAATCATCGTTTTACCCGAACCTGAAACGGGATCGGAAATGCCTGATTGAAGAACCGCATCGATTTTTTTACGCTTTTCCGTGTTCCATTCAAGAATGGTTTGCGTTCGTGAAACGTACGGTTCAAAGTATTGAAGAAAATCCTTTTTTGGAATCGGGCGAAGGGGGTCTTGTATTTTGGAAAGGATTTCACCTGCCCTTTCAAACATGGTTTGAAAGGTGGCTTCAATTGTAGCTTCTCCGTTTGGGCGGCCGAAGGGGAGGCTTAAGATCTGATGCGCAAACGATCGCCCTAGCACTGCTTCTTCGATGAGGACTGGCATTCCCAAAATCTCGGTGCAAGCAAGTGGTCTTGGAATAAAGCGGTGTTTCTTCTTTTCATAAAGCCATTGTGCGTGACGATGTTCCTGAACGATAAACGAAGCAAAGTTTTTGTTGAGGACCCACTTGGTAACCACTTGAGGTTTTTCTGGATTGTCGTGAAACCACAAGGCGACGAGCCTGCTTCGGTCAATGGCTCTGCCGTGAGGGGTTTGTCGGATTCGATACGTTAAGCCTGCTGGAGATCCTGAGAGTCCAAATTGTTTCCACTGGCTAATCAAATAACTCTTGAGTTGCAAAAGAAAATGCGATTGCTCTTGCATGACGCAATCTTTCTCTTTTTGAAGAGGATTCCTTCTCCGCATCGTGCGGAGTGCGGCGCCGACTATGCAACCTTCATTGGATTGCGGGGATCGCGATAGATGGCGTGCTTACGAGACTGAGCAGGATCACCGTTTGATGAGGGGTGAAGGTCGTGTTGACGAATTGAACAATCCGTTTCAGCCGTTTCGGTATCGCGGTTACTTAACGCATGTTGTGAAATTGGAGCTGGGTCTTGAAAATGAAATGAGCGGATGATTACTCGTCTCTTAGCAACCCCACACGTCGAGTTCAATTTCATTGGCAACTCCTTGCCTCTCCCTACCTCTATTATACGACATGGGCCGTATAAATTGTTAAAAATATGTTAACTAGATGTTATAATTATGTTAAAATTTTTACCATGACAAATAGTTCAATAAAGTAACAAAAAAATAAAGAATTGTTCACATAATGGTAAAATGAGTCCTGTACAATGAAAATAAGGAATAAGGAGGTACTTTGGCATGGAATCAAACGTGGTAAAACCGAAAACGGGTGTCACTGCATTAAAGCAAGATTCTCCTCCAGGCACGAATTCAGTTCCGGCTCTCGACTCAAACGCTACCAGTTCCTTTGGGAGCTTGCTTCAGAAGTTTGGGCCGAATACGGATGCGGAAAAGCTTTTTGGACAGGGGTTAAAGACAACGGCCGAGGATGATCTCCGAAATGCTCGGAAAGACATCAGCAAGCAAATTCGCCAGGCCATCGAAACGGGGAATACGGATCTGCTTCATAAGTATCAAGATGAATATGATTCGCTTACCGCTGAGCTCCGGACCAGAGCAGAAAATGCGGTGGTGGCAGCAGCAGAGTCGCATGATATTCTCCCACTTCCGATTGCCAACCCGACTTCCTCAAAGGCAGAGGGGATAAGTCTAAAAACTGAAACTCTCAGTCCAGCTTCATCCGCTGAGCCCAAAGTCGCTATTCCGACCGTGGTTACAAATTCCGAAGACCTCACGAAAAACTCAACAAGCAAGCTGGATTCCGAAGAGCCAGCAAAGCCGTTGGTTATCGAGTCAACGGAAGGCAACTTAGGGGTGCCTCCCCTTGGCACTATCTCAAAAGCCGATGAAGGCATTTCATCTCCTTCCCAAGTCGTGAAGGGGAATCAAGAGATTCCGTCCGCTTCTCCAGCGCCAAATGCCGCCGTTCCCTCTGCGGTTCCGAAGCTTACACCCCCTTCGGAAGAACACTCCTCGCTTCCCCCGACAGGCTCTGTTGGGGCAGTGACACAAAGTTCGCCGAGTTCCAACATTTTCGGAGTTTCCGATGTGGTGTGGGAAAAAATTTCGCGTGATGATCACCTGCGTACAACGCTTTTAGCCTTTCCAAAAGAAGCAGTCGATTTGTATAAAGAAACATCCCCCCAAGAAAAATTGGATATGGCAAAACGTTTAAGTGAGAAGACCCATGTCATGTTTTTCACGATCGATAATCGGGAAGCGTTCGTTACAGGTCAAGTGATGGGTCGAGATACCTTTGCCTATCTTCAAGGGATGATTGACCAACAAGCCAGTGAAGGAAAGATCTCAATGGATCAAGCCATGCGTCAAAAATCTGGCTTGAATGTCATGAAAACGTTATCCCCTGAACAACGGGAAGGGTACCTTAAGCTCCTTCAGGCCGACACCCAAGCCGTCGCTTCGAACTAGCGCCTTTCAGGATACGGCTTTCGCGAAATCGTGAAGCTTGGGGATTTCTTCTAAAAGAGCAAGCCCTTCCAAGAGACCATTTCCGCTATCCAGCTTCGTCATGACCTCATTCCATTCTAGGTTGTTTCCTTGGGTTAAACTCGCGGCCAGGTGCCTTCGGAGGACGTGCAAGGTGAGCGAGATGGAAGCATCGTGCATGCCAGCATGCCAAAACCTAACGGCGGTTTGTCGGAGGTAAGACACGGGAAACGAGAAGGGTCGACGTAGAAGCAGATCCACCACTTTGGAAAGTGAGCACGGATCGTTTGACTTTCGTAAAATGTCAGCGTGAAGCCACTCCCTTACCGGATCTTCTTCAGAGCTCAAGGATTCCCATGTTTCGATCAGCTTCATTCCTTCTTTCAGATCGGCGTTGGTTGCTGCCATTTGCACAAGCGGGGAGAAAATTCCAGACAAGATTAACCCGTTCAGCTGCTTACTCGGGTCGTCTCGGTAAAGTTTTTCATTCATGAAAGCGGAAGAAAAGCGAATCGTCAGATCGTCCAAGATTCCATACCAAGGAGCGGGTCGAGCCAGAAACGGCCAGGGGGCACCCTCTCTCAGGAGTTTGAGCGCATCGTGAAATGCCTTTGTGGATTCTTGTGGCAACTGATGCCAAAAAAGAAGCCTGGCTCGATTCCAATGCGCAGGAAGAAATTGCTGATCCATCTGAACGGCTTGATTAACAGCGGCCAAAGCAAGCTTGCTGTACTTTTTTCGGAGAGGCGAATCAGTCGGCAAAAAGGAAGCACATGACCAGTAAGCCACCCCGACATTGTTGGCCAGGATCGGGTTGCTAAGCTCACTTTCTTCGAGAGCAGGAGGAGGTGACAAAAAAAGACCGCTGCTAAAAAGATCGAGTTCTGAAAGTTGTGAAGAACCCGATTGAATTTGATGGGTGGTCAAGAAGCGATCAAGTTCTTTTTTTTGTTCCTCATGGGTTTTTCGATAGCGATTGAGTTTTCTTTGACCCGATGAGGCAATCGCGAGTCGTTCTTCCGGATTCTCAAGATAATGTTTGAGTTTGCGTATGAGATCGGACTTTTGATAAGCGATGGCCTCCTTCTCTACGTTTAGCCAATCGAGGGTTCCATGATTTTCCTGATTGACAAAGAGAAGTGCTCCACAAGCCAAAACATCGATGCTTCTTTGGTTCAGCACATCCGGACGCACCGCGTGGTTAAACACGATCTTGCTCTTCCGATAAAGATCGAGTGCCTCGTGGTAGTCGATTCCAGAAAGAATCTTGATGTTGTACTGAGGGAGAAGTGTCATGAGTTCTTGAATGACTCGGGCCCGTTCTTGAAACGAGATTTCGTCAACTTGCCCAACAAAAACAACATCAATCGGTCTTTCGTTGTCCAATGGATGAAGAGGGGGAAAGTCGACGGTGACAAGCGGGTGCCAAAATACTTCCTTGGCTCCGGAATCTTTCAAGAAGGGGACGACATCTTTCCCATTAACCACGATCGCGTTAAAAAAAGCTGATGCAATGGCCAAACTCTGGAAATTCAGATGGTAGTCAAGAACAACCGGGATCATGGGCTTGTCGAGGTGATAACAGTCCGGTGGTAAGCTGTTTAACTCAGGATAAAACGTGAGGATGAGATCCGGATCAAAAGGAGCGATTTCCTCAAGCATGGATTGAAAGGTTCGAGCTTGAGGGAAAGCAGCAAAGGATCGGACTTCATGATTGAGCGACTCAAGCTCTTGTTCGATCGAGGTGTATTTCTGAGTGAGTAAAATGCGCATGCGTTGGCTGCTTGTTTCGCCGCAAACAGGCGCTTCCCATTTTAGGAACCTAGTCTAGCGATTTTGGAGATTCGCTTTAAAATATCCCAAAATAGCTTGACAAAGCGCTCTAACCGTGGTAGTGTTATATACAGATATAACACTACATTAGTTGTCGTGGTAACCGATGGATTGAGGGAGTAGGGTAGAAAATGTTCATTGAACTGGACAAGCACAGCGGTGTGCCAATATTTAGGCAGATTGTGGATCAAATCCGCCACCAGATACTAACGGGGATACTGCCTGAGGGGAGTCAACTGATGAGTGTACGGGATCTGTCGGAAGCTATCCAGGTAAATCCGGTGACTATCAGCAAGGCTTACAGCTTGATTGAAATGGAAAAACTTGTAGAACGCCGCCGTGGAATCGGGCTTTTCATCACAAAGCCAAAAGACGAGCTAACCAAGAAAACCAAGCACGACCGACTGGAAGAAATGCTCACGAGTGTTGCCGTATACGCTGTTCAAACCAAGGTGCCCGAATCCGAAGTGCAAAGCATCTTCTCCAAGCTTTATGGATCCTATTCAACCAAGAAAGGAGAACCCAATGTACGAGGATAGCTCTAATTATATGGTTGAGATGAAAAAAATTTCTAAAACATTTGGGAAGGTGCAAGCTTTATCTGAGGTTGACTTGAACATAATTCCCGGAAAAATCATTGGGTTGGTGGGTCCCAATGGGGCTGGCAAAAGCACGCTGCTTCGGCATATGATAGGCTTTTGTCTGCCGACTTCGGGAAATTGTAGAACCTTCGGATGCGATTCCGGGAAACTCGAGCCAAAGGAACTTTCCCGCATCGGCTATGTAAACCAGCCCGTGGAACTCGTGAATTGGATGACGGTGGAACAACTGATTCGTTACGTAGAAGCGTATTACCCCAAATGGAATCGTACGATAGAAGAGCAGCTTGTTCAAGACTTCGAAATTACACGCGACAGGAGAATTGCGGATCTCTCTCCTGGAGATCGACAGAAGCTGGGAATTCTTGTCGCTGTCTGCTTTGAGCCGGATTTACTTATTTTGGATGAACCAGCCTCAGCTCTTGACCCGATTATTCGCTCCAAATTTCTCGCTCTCTTGATTCGCCTTATCCAACAGCCGCACCGGACCATTATTATTTCTTCGCATATTCTAAGCGATTTGGAGAAGGTCATTGATTCAATTCTGGTTATGAACCATGGCGTTCTCCTCAAGGATTGCGGGCTAGACGAACTCAGGCAAGAATTTGTGCATGTTCAGTTGTCTGCCATGAGAGAATCCTTACCTTCGGACATCCCTGTGGATGGAATTATCGAACAAAAACGCGAGGAACGACAAGCCTTGATTACGCTAAAAAGCTCAAGCTTGGACGACTTGAAATACTTTGCTTCGGATCGCGGGTGTGAAATACAAGTCAAACCATTGAGTCTCGATGAGATTTATCGTATTGTGGTGAGTCAGCGACAAGAACTTCGGGTCAAATAGGGAGTCGCAAGGGAGCAAAATCATGAATGCAATCAAGGCAAATTTGAAGCATCTCTATCAAAATAAAAAAATGTTGCTGTTTGTTTGCGTCCTGCTAATGACGCCAGCTATTCTCATTTTGATTCCAAGCGACATTTTTCGGATGTTCATTTCTGTTCAGAGCGCTAGTGCCCTCATTTTGCTTGGCATTTATGTTTACGCTCCCACTTTCTTTTTTCTAGGGAGTTGTTTTTCATTTTTTCATCTTACGGTAAAACGACAATCTCCATTTTGCTTACCTAATCAAGATGGAATCCTCATGAGGGTTCACTTCAGCGAGGCAATAATGGTCAGCCTTCTAGGAGGGGCAGTACTCTTAAGGGCCAGCCTTGTAGAGGGAGTCGGCAGTATCGTCGTTTTGCTCGCAGTTGTCATCGTAAGTTTCCTTCTTTTCATGCTGGCCGGCATCATTCGATTAAAAAAAATCGCTCGATTTTCTTGGCTTATCTTTGCAGCTATAGTTGCGATTCCTTTTTATATTTCCAGAATCCAAGAAGGTGCTGGTCCAGTGCTAATGTACCAGGTGTTTGTGGAGTTTTTTGGGTTGTACTTTGCGGCCGCTCTGCTTGTGTTGGATTACATTCTCATCGGTATGGAAACAGGCAAGAGAAAGGAAGCCACCTTCGCCAACAAGCTATCTCGCGCGAAAGATCAAGAGGAACCTTTCATGATCCAAAGGATCAAGAAGTCCAACGAGTGGCGGATGCTTTGGGGACTCTATCACACAAACGGCATACGTCTGTATAGGTACTTCTTTCTCTCGTCTTTTTACTTCGTGTTGATGATCCTATTTGCTCTAAGCATAGACGCTATCGGAAATATTCTAGCCAAGGGGCCCTCCCACACGACATCAGGAGTATCTCTGGTTGTGTTCTTGTCATCTCTTTTAATGGGAAGAACTATAACTTATTTTGGGCTATGTCTCCCTGTAAGTCGACAACAATTCTTCAGGTCTTTCTTTGCCCTAACTGTGATTAAGGCTTTATCACTGAGTTTTTTAACTTGTATTGGCCTGGAAATTGGGAATCTTTTGCTGCAGAACTGGACATGGTTCTTCGTTTCCAATCATTTTTTCGTCACTGAAGCTTTATCATTGAAGCTTAGTCTTCTCCCAATCATCATTGTTCCCATAGCTGTTCTTTCCTCTTCGTGGGCTCCTTATTTAATTGCGATGGTCATTTGGATACCACTCGGAAGGTTCATACCAAATCTGCCCGGTCATGATTTGCTGATTGCTTCTGTTGTTTTCTGGAGTCTCTGCTGGTTTATTCTTTACCGCCGCTTTAATTACAGCGACCTGCGACTCACGGCGCCTGGCATTTTTCAGCTCCAAGGTAGGGGTGGAGTTTAAATGCGCAAAGATGTTTCAACAGCTTGGACTGCTTGTTTTTCGTTTTTTATCGTTCAACCAATTGCTTTGGGTTTTGTTCACTCGATTATTTCTCGTTACCCCACTCTTTCCCACTTTATCTATTCTGATAATGGAAATACCACAATAAAGACATTTTTGTTGTTGGAATCGTGCGCGGCATTCCTTACTATACTTCTGTCTGTGTTACTTGTATTTCCCGTATTGCGATACATCTATAAGCTTGAAACTCCTGAACTGCACAAGCATATAAAAGTCCTTACTGGATGGATCTTTTTTTTCAATTTCTATCTTTGGAGCTTGGATTATGGCATCATACTTGCGTGCCAACACATCTTCCATGTTAATCTTACTACTATTGAACCGGTTAATGACTATATCAATATCTTTGGTGTTTCGTTAATTTCAACGATTCCTCTAACTTATTTCACCGTGAAGGGCCTTCTGAAAATCAAACCGAAGGCACCAGGTGAACTTGTTTGACCTTGGTCTAGATATCGAGGTTTTTCACTTCTTTCGCATAAGCTTGGATAAATTGCTTTCGAGGTTCGACTTTGTCTCCCATGAGGATGGTGAAGATTTCGTCGGCCACGACCGCGTCTTCTAAGGTGACCTTTCGTAACGTTCTCAATTCGGGATTCATGGTGGTGGACCAAAGCTGTTCGGGGTCCATCTCTCCTAAGCCTTTGTAGCGCTGAATGGTGAGCCCATCACCCAGTTCCTTTCGAAGCTTATCCAATTGTTCGTCATTGTAAACATAATGCTCTTTTTTCCCTTTCTTAACGTTGTAGAGCGGAGGTTGAGCAATGTAAATGTGTCCTTCTTCTACCAGCTGTTTCATGTAGCGATAAAGGAAGGTTAACAAGAGTGTTCGGATATGAGCGCCGTCCACGTCGGCATCGGTCATCAGGATGATGCTGTCATAGCGAAGTTTTTTGATGTCAAAATCATCGCTGATGCCGGTTCCAAGAGCGGTGATGAGAATACGAATTTCGTCATTACCCAGGATTTTGTCGAGTCGAGCTTTTTCAACATTGAGGATTTTTCCCTTGAGCGGGAGGATGGCTTGAAAGGCGCGATCGCGTCCCATTTTGGCCGATCCACCAGCGGATTCTCCTTCGACGAGATAGATTTCACATTGAGATGGATCGCGATTTGAACAATCAGCAAGTTTGCCTGCGAGCGTTCCACCATCTAAGGCACTGGCGCGTCGGACCACTTCCCTGGCTTTCCGGGCTGCTTCGCGAGCCCGCGAAGCGGTGACACACTTCTCAACCATGGCCCGGGCTTCCGTCGGATTTTCTTCCAAATAGCTTGAGATCCCCTCTTCGGTCAGGATGCGAACAATGCCCTCGACCTCTGAGTTTCCGAGCTTGGTCTTTGTTTGTCCCTCAAATTGAGGCTCACGCAGTTTCACGCTGATCACCGCGGTAAGCCCCTCGCGAACGTCTTCCCCAGAAAGGTTCCCATCTTTTTCCTTAAGAATTGCTTTTTGACGTGCATAATTGTTGATCGAACGGGTCAATCCCGACTTAAAGCCGGAGAGATGGCTTCCCCCTTCAATGGTGTTGATGTTGTTCGCAAAGCTGAAGAGGTTCTCAAGGTAAGAGTCGTTGTACTGAAGCGCAAATTCAACTTCCACCTCATCACGCGTTTTCTCATGGTAAAGCGGATGAGATTGCAAAACATCCTTGTTCTGGTTCAGGTGCTCAACAAACGAAACAATTCCCCCTTCATAATGGAAAACATGAGGGGGTTCTTTTCCTCGCTCATCGTTGAGTGTAATGGTTACTCCCTTATTCAAGAAGGCTAACTCACGCAGCCGCTGGCTTAGGATATCGGTGCTAAAGTGAATTTCAGCAAAAATGGTTTTGTCAGGAAGAAAGCTGACTCGGGTGCCGGTTCGATCGGAATCTTTAACCCCTTTCAAGGGGGTAACTGGAGCACCTTTGGCAAACCGTTGAGTCCATGCCTTTCCATCCCGCCACACTTCGACTTCGAGCGATTCAGAAAGTGCATTGACAACGGATACGCCCACACCGTGTAGTCCACCTGAAACTTTGTAACCCTTCCCGCCGAATTTTCCACCCGCATGCAGTTTGGTCATCACCACTTCAACCGCTGACACGTTGAATTCTGGCATCATGTTCACTGGAATTCCGCGGCCATTGTCAATCACGGTAATTGAATCATCTTTATGAATGGTCACCTGGATGGTGGTACAAGCCCCTTGAAGGACTTCGTCAATCGAATTGTCTACCACCTCGAATACTAAGTGGTGGAGTCCGCGCGAACTTGTTGTTCCTATGTACATCGCGGGCCGTTTGCGGACCGCCTCAAGTCCCTCGAGAACTTGAATGTCTTCGGCTTCGTACTTTCCAAGTGCCATCAAATCACTTCCTCCTCTTCATCTTTTGCAAAGTATCGGATATAAATCCATTGTCCAAGGATCCACACGATCATTCCAATTACGAATCCCACAGCTCCAAATGCCCATCGAAGCAATAAAAATAGCTTGTGGTCAGATTGGTTTCCAGAGAAAAACTCTGAGATAAAGTAACCCAGGATTGCTCCAAGGGTCCCTCCAAAAATGATGCTCCACAGACAACTATCGAGGCACCCTTTTTCTTGTGTGGTTTCCTTTAACAAGAAGCTCTCCCAACCTATAGATTACTTGGCTATAGAAGAGAACAAATCCTTTCACGGAAAGGTTACGGAGCCCCCTAATTTCAAGTGAAGAATCACTTGAATAACCCAAAAATCAGAATCCCTGCGCCAAGCAAGATTCGGTAGACTGCGAAAGGATAAAAACTTCCTTTTGAAAGATAGCGAAGTAGAAAACCGATGGCAAGATATCCAACAATGGCACTCGTGAGAAATCCCCACCCAAACGGTAAGAGCGTGGCAACAGGTAGGTGCATCTTCATGACCTTGTGACCTTCCCAAACCATGGCCCCGGCAATGATGGGGATCGACATGAGGAAGGAATAGCGGGCTGCTGTTTCTCGCGTCGAGCCAAGAAAAAGGGCTGCAGTCATGGTGATCCCAGAACGTGAAACGCCAGGCAAAAGCGCAAAAGCTTGTGCAATTCCGATGATCACGGCATCGAACATGGTCATTTCCTCGAGGGTACGATTTTGCCGCGAAAGAAGTTCAGCCAAAATGAGGACCACTCCAAGACTTAGCATGAAGATCGCGATCGGATGAGGAGCAGAGAATTTTTCTTCAATGGCTTTTTCAAAAAAAACACCAAACAAAGCGCCAGGAATGGTGCTGATCACGAGCATCCAAGCTATCCTTCTTTTTTCGCGGTCTCCATCCCAAGAGAAAAGCGCTTTGGCAAAGCCTTTCAGGTCAGCGAAGAAATAGATAAAAACAGCAACAAAAGTTCCAGCATGCAACATCACATCAAAGGCTTTTTCAACTTGAGGGCCGCCGATAAAATCAGACCAACCAAGCCACCAGCGAACAAGAACAAGATGAGCTGAAGAGCTGATGGGAAGGAATTCTGCCAATCCCTGGACGATGCCAAGAACAGCCGCTTGGAAAGCAGCAAAGGAAAACAAATGAGCCACATGCACGGGATTCAACGAAGAGCCTCCTTCAAAATTCTTCCTTCAGATGCGGGTGGAAATTGCGTATTCAAGAGGAAAGAAAAGGTTGGAGCAATGTCGTTTGGTTTGACCGGCTCTGCATAGATTCCTGGGCGAACACCACGCCCAAAGAGCAAGAGAGGGACATGAGTATCGTAGGAGTAAGGGGTGAGATGCGTAGTTCCCTGCGCGCTTGCCGACGCATACCACGCTTCGTAGATTCTTGGAATAAGGACAACGTCACCTGAGCGACCTGGCACAAAGCTTTTGGCTACCGCTGTGCCAAATGCATTTCGCGGCAAGCGTCCTTCAAGAATCTGCGTTTTTCCAAACGCGGCTTCGATCCACGGCTCGCCACTGAGAATTCGAACTGCTTCTTTTTCCAGCATTTCCTGCGACAAATGAGATTTCGCGATCGATTCTTGATCGAAATAAAGATAAGGGGGGATGAAATCGGCTACCCATGGTCCCGGGCCGAAGTGCGCCGTGAAATCGCGTTCCACCATGTCTTCTACTAGGCGGGTGGTCAACCGATAAGACGGAATCCGGAGGGATTGGAGATACTCAGGAATTGGCGCTACACCGTGATCTCCGGTTGCCACAAGGAGCACCGATTGAAGACCTCCTGGCACGGTTCTGTTTAAGTAGTTTAGAAAGTCAGAGAGTGCGCGGTCGGCTCGAAGAACAGCATCTTCCGCCTCCGGACTGAAAGGACCAAAAACATGTCCAATATAGTCATGGCTTGCAAAATTGACCGCGAGGAGATCGGGAACATCGTGCTGGCCAAGTTGTTCTCCTTGAATCGAGGCTGTGGCAGTTTCCCAGGTGAGATCATTACCATAGGGGGAGGTAAGGAGCGCGTCATAGTAAGCCTCCCCTGGATGGTCTTCTCCTCCGGTGACAGGATGTGGAAAATCGATTCCCAAAGCGTTTTTGGGTGATTGCCCCATTCGAGTTGTTCGGGAGAAATGATAAGCACTTGAGGACGCCAACGGTTTCCACCGCTTTCCAAAAAAGCTTTGCGCTCGACCACCGTCATTGATCCACTTGACCCAGTTTGGAAGTACCTTGGTGTAGAAGCTGCTGGTGACCCAGCCACCCGTTTTTGAATCAAACCAAAGAACCGTGTTGGCGGTAAAGCCTCCCAAAAGAATGGCTGCCCTGTCTTTTAAAGAGAGGGCGACAACTTTACTTTTTTCTCCCGTAGCGAGCTTTAGCTCATCTCCAATGGTTGTGGAGAAAAGATTTCGAGGGCTTTGGCCATAAGCATCATCGGCCACCACGTAAGTTTCTTTTTTCGAGTTTGAGTTATACCAGTTGTTGGCGACAATCCCAGTCTTGTACGGGTCTCCCCCGGTGGAAATAACGGCATGACCTGGAGCCGTTTCGAGAGGATAGTGATCGAAACGACAATCAACGAAGTTTGCTCCGTTCTCCATGAGAAAGCGAAATCCGCCCACTTTTCCATTGGAAAGTTTGGCCGGGAGAAAGTAAGGGGAGAATCGGGTTAAATAATCGGATCGGAACTGATCGAAAACCAAAATCACGGCTAATCGAATTGGGGTGGGGGAGTGGAGCGGACGAGCAAAGCCCCCGTTAAGAAGAAAGAGAGAGAGTGTGGTGAGAATAATCAGCTTCTGTTTCAAGGCAACTTCGGATTCAATTTGTCGCGAACTCATCCCTGCTTTCAAGGCGATTGTCAGTTGCCAGCGGGTCCCATTCTGGGAGGCCTACGGATCCCTCCTGCCACGTTCGCGGAGCCCATTTGTTCTTCCGCTGCTCACATACCCGCTGCGCTGCTCAGAACAAATGGGCCCCACCGCTCACGTGTCACCCGTTGACAACTGACAATGGCCTTATGACGTTGGTCTTAGTTGGAAAGAAAAAGACGGCAACACGTTCTGCCGTCTTTTTAAACTCTTCAACGATTCAACTTTTCTTAGCCACCGCAACAAGAAGACTTTTCTTCTGTCTTTGTTGTTTCACAGGTGGATTGGTTCTCTTGCTTTACTTTGGTTGTTTCCTCTTGGTTTGTTGTTCCACAAGTCTCGCCCACAATGCCACCTCCTTCCAAGGAAAAATGCTTTTATTCTAATGACTATTACATTCGGACCTTTCGCTCAATCTCCTCGTTTCTCTCCTGTTCGAAGCGGAAGGAGACGGTGCGCAGGGCCCCCAGATCGACGCCAACATGGACGACGATTTCTTTCGACCCGGATGTCCCTCGATCAAGCCAACGTCTGACGATTTGGGTGGCCTTCATGGCAAGCTCATCTTCTTTTCTTTCTGCTGAGCGTCCAAAGCCATTCTTCACGAGCCAGGTGGTGGTGAAGGTGAGCATCCAAACGTACGAAATAGCATCCCCTTCGATTTGGAAACAAATCTGTCGGCCCCCCGTGGCGGGGACAGCGAGGAACTCACCAGTGGCAACCACTGTTTTTCCATGTCGATTCTTGAACTTAAACCGGGTTCTTCCCATGCGTGATGATCTTCTCCAAGAAAAGCGGCCACACTTGGCTTAGCGGCCGCTTATTTGTGTTGCTGACTTGACTTTTCCTTTGCGACGAGACACCAGCGTTCACCTCCCTTTGAGGTTGTACTGGAGAGCCCAGGCCGCAAAGAAACAAACGACCACGGACGGTGTTCCCGTGGTCTTCTCATGAGGCGAAAAGGATTGTGTCGCACAGCGCACTACAACCCACAGCCCAAAGTTTAGCATGCACGGGGCATTTCTGTCAATTGTTCGAGCCACTTGAAAGTTGACAATGTTCGACT
>Ga0207095_10022_pt1 | contig 47339 bp, 42 predicted proteins | sample Alteio_BWMinHeat_88_FD_153529 | JGI IMG/M metagenome (GOLD analysis project Ga0207095, IMG submission 153529) | Enriched cells from forest soil in Barre Woods Harvard Forest LTER site, Petersham, Massachusetts, United States -... | ecosystem: Environmental > Terrestrial > Soil > Temperate forest >... | reverse complement strand
TCAGCCACATCCATATCCTCCCAATAACGCATGAGAAAGGCTTCCCGTTGACGCGTTGGGAGTTTTTGTACCTCTTCATCTATGATCGAAAGCATTTGTTGGCGTTCGACCTTGTCTGCCCCCGATTTCGGGCTCGTAAGTCTCCAGAATATCAAAGTCATCGTGACCGTCGCCGTCACTGCTGCTTCCCAGGCTTGAAAATAGGGAGACCCACGTGTTCCGCACCTTTTCGCGTCGGAAATAGTCGTGAATTGTATTTTGTAAAATACGCTGGAAAAGCAGGGGTAGTTCCGCAGCCGGCTTGTCGCCGTACTTCTCGGCTATTTTGATCATCGCATCCTGGACGATATCAAGCGCTGCTTCGTCCTTGCGGACCGCGTATACGGCTTGTTTGAATGCGCGTCGTTGCACATTTTCCAGGAAGTCGGATAGTTCTTTGTCAGTTGCCATGCATGTTTAGGGCGGATGAATGTAGCGTTATCCGCGGAAAGCAATCCGAGATATGTGGCGAAAAGTACTACATTTTTCTCGCCCTGCGGGTTGAATTCAACTGGACCGGTGTTGTTTTCCAAGCAGTGCGAATGCTAGCAAAAAAGGCGTAGTTTGTGGGCGATTATTTCTCAAAATCGTTGATTTCAAAGGCTTTTCGTGGAATTTGACTTGACCAGAATGGTGCAACGCATTAATGTAGCAATCCCTTCGCATTATTGAAGGATATGGTCTTTTCGCGCGCCGCGCATAATGCGGCCAGTGGCAAGACGTGCTTTGACAATTTAAAGCTGTTTGCTCTAACCCACGCCACAAGCGTGAGAAATTGAAGCGGTATTACAGAACCTCCGGCTGAACGAGTCGCGCTCAGCGTCATTTTGAATCGCATCTACGGGTGCGCAACGAATTGGCGTCACCGCACAAGAAAGGGATGCCCCAGTACTGTTGTTCCGCCCGATTTCGTCAGGCCAGAGCATCCGATCAATCTCCAATGGACCTTGAAAGGACTAATGATGAGTTCACCAGAAATTACCGGCGCAGAAATCGTTGTGCGCTGTTTGGCTGAAGAGGGCGTTGAACACGTGTTCGGCTACCCCGGCGGCGCAGTGCTTTACATTTACGACGCAATTTTTAATCAAGATAAATTCCAGCACATACTCGTGCGTCACGAGCAGGGGGCGATTCACGCCGCTGATGCTTACTCTCGCAGCTCAAATAAAGTCGGTGTGGCTCTCGTTACATCGGGTCCTGGCGTCACCAACGCAGTTACCGGACTTGCAACCGCGTATATGGATTCGATCCCGATGGTGGTCATCTCGGGGCAGGTACCTACGCACGCGATCGGACTCGATGCATTCCAGGAATGCGACACAGTCGGTATTACCCGTCCCTGCGTCAAACACAACTTCCTCGTCAAGGATGTGAAGGACTTGGCAGCGACGATGAAGAAAGCTTTCTATATTGCCTCAACCGGTCGCCCTGGCCCCGTTTTGGTTGATATCCCTAAAGACATCACAATGCACAAGTGCGTGTATGAGTATCCGAAGGAAGTCGAACTTCGCTCCTACAAGCCTGTAGACAAAGGCCATTCCGGCCAGATTCGCAAGGCGCTGCAGCTGTTGCTTGCCGCTGAACGTCCAATGATCTATACCGGTGGCGGCGTGATTTTGGCCAATGCGTCGGCTGAGCTAAACAAGTTTGTCGACAAACTTGGTTTTCCTTGCACGAATACCTTGATGGGTTTAGGTGCCTACAAAGCATCCAGTGATAAATTCGTCGGCATGCCGGGCATGCATGGCACGTATGAAGCCAATATGGCAATGCAGCATTCTGACGTGATGATCTCGATCGGCGCGCGTTTCGATGACCGCGTGATTGGTGATCCGAAGCATTTTGCATCGCATCCGCGCAAGATCATTCATATCGACATTGATCCCTCATCAATCTCCAAGCGGGTAAAAGTTGATATCCCGATCGTCGGCAATGTGAAAGACGTATTGGTTGAGATGCTGGCGCAGCTTGAGGCAACGGAAATCAAGCCGAACGCTGTTGCCTTGGCTGATTGGTGGACGCAGATCAATAAGTGGCGCGAGCGTGATTGCCTGAGCTATCCGACTTCCAACGAAGTCATCAAACCGCAATCCGTGGTGCAAAAAGTATGGGAAGTCACCAAGGGCGACGCGTTTATTACGTCTGACGTCGGCCAACACCAGATGTGGGCTGCGCAATACTATAAATTCGACAAGCCGCGGCGCTGGATCAATTCCGGTGGCTTGGGCACGATGGGTGTCGGCTTGCCCTACGCGATGGGTGTGCAAATGGCCAATCCCGGCGCCACGGTTGCATGTATCACTGGCGAAGCATCAATTCAGATGTGCATACAGGAATTGGCAACCTGCAAGCAGTATCACCTGACGCCGAAAATCATCCTTCTGAACAATCGCTTTCTCGGCATGGTGCGGCAGTGGCAACAGATCGATTATGGGTCACGTTATTCCGAGTCATACATGGATTCATTGCCCGATTTCACCAAGCTCGCAGAATCATTCGGCCACGTCGGCATGAAGATTGAAAATCCAGGCGATGTCGATGGCGCATTGAAAGAAGCATTTGCGATGAAGGACAGGCTGGTGTTCATGAACTTCATCACGGATCAAACCGAAAACGTATGGCCGATGGTCAAGGCGGGCAAAGGCTTGACTGAAATGCTTTTGGGTTCGGAGGATCTGTAATGCGACATATCGTTTCTGTATTGCTGGAAAATGAAGCTGGTGCATTATCACGGGTAGTGGGTCTGTTCTCCGCTCGCGGATACAACATTGAAACCCTGACAGTTGCACCGACTGAAGATGCGACGCTGTCGCGCATGACGATCGTGACCAGCGGCTCAGATGACGTGATTGAACAGATCACCAAGCATCTGAACCGTTTGATCGAAGTGGTAAAAGTGGTGGACCTGACCGAGGGTGCGCACATTGAACGCGAGCTGATGCTCATCAAGGTGCGTGCGGTCGGTAAAGAGCGTGAAGAGATGAAGCGTACCGCAGATATTTTCCGTGGCCGCATCATCGATGTGACTGAAAAAACCTACACGATTGAACTGACCGGCAACAAAGGCAAGCTCGACGCGTTCATCGAATCGATTGACCGTACCGCCATTCTGGAGACCGTCCGTACCGGCGGTTCCGGCATTGGTCGCGGCGAGCGTATTCTTAAAGTTTGATCTCAAAGTTTGATTTAACCATAACTATTAATTGGAATAATGATGAAAGTTTTCTACGATAAAGATTGTGACCTGTCCCTCATCAAAGGCAAAAACGTCGCCATCATTGGCTACGGATCACAGGGTCACGCGCATGCGCAAAACCTAAGCGAATCGAGCGTCAATGTGACGGTCGGCTTGCGCAAAGGTGGCGCGTCATGGAGCAAGGTCGAGAACGCAGGCCTGAAAGTTGCAGAAGTCAATGATGCGGTAAAAGCAGCCGACGTCATCATGATCTTGCTGCCGGACGAAAATATCGCCCAGGTATATAACGAGAGCGTCGCACCATATGCCAAGCAGGGTGCAGTGCTTGCCTTCGCACATGGCTTTAACGTGCACTACGGCCAAGTCGTACCTCGCGCGGACCTCGACGTGATCATGATCGCGCCTAAGGCACCTGGCCATACAGTGCGTGGTACCTACACTCAAGGTGGCGGCGTCCCTCATCTGATCGCGGTGTATCAGGACAAATCGGGTAATGCACGTAACATCGCGTTGTCCTATGCAATGGCAAATGGTGGTGGCCGTGCGGGCATCATTGAAACCAATTTCCGCGAAGAAACTGAAACTGATTTGTTCGGTGAACAGGCAGTGTTGTGCGGTGGCGCGGTTGAATTGATCAAAGCCGGTTTCGAGACGTTGGTAGAGGGTGGTTATGCACCAGAAATGGCTTATTTCGAATGCCTGCACGAATTGAAATTGATCGTTGATCTGATTTATGAAGGCGGTATCGCCAACATGAATTACTCGATTTCGAATAATGCAGAGTACGGTGAATATGTCACAGGACCACGCATCGTGACGGAAGACACCAAGAACGCGATGCGTCTATGCTTGAAAGATATTCAAACTGGCGAATATGCGAAGAGCTTCATTCTGGAAAACAAGGCCGGTGCGCCAACCCTGATTTCCCGTCGTCGTCTGACTGCCGAGCATCAGATTGAAGAAGTGGGTGCGAAATTGCGTGCGATGATGCCTTGGATTGCTAAAAATAAACTGGTCGATCAATCGAAGAACTAAGGTATTGCCGACCGATGCACGGATGAAAAGCTGCATGGAAATGCAGCTTTTTTTTCGCCCATTCATACTGTTTATAACCTTATTACACGGTGAAATTCGTCGAATTCCGCTATCCATCCTCGTTAAACTTTGTTTTACCCAACTAATGGCGCTACACTGTGGTGCCAGTTTTTTGAACTCGGCAAAGCTGCCCTCCGCCTTTAATTGCGCGTTATCGGAAAAGTGAGATTCAAATGGACCTGAAACAAGAAAAAAGCCTTAGGTATTTACTGACTTCCGGTTTGATTGTTTTGATGTTGGCAGGATGCAAGCCTGGGCCACCTCCGGATATAGCTGAGGGGCCGCGCAAGGGGCTGGAAAAGGCCAAGGCGTTGGAAGGGCAGATGCAGCAACAAGCCGAAGAGCGCAAAAAGAGCGCGGACGCACAAGAAAATTAATCGTATTCGTATTCAGTACCGAGTGCCTTTGCTGTTTTAAAATAGCAGCGTTTTTTAATTTGACTTACTCATCATAAACAAATCCGGAGCGACGTTGAACAATTATCCGCACCCTATCATTGCTCGTGAAGGCTGGCCTTTTTTAGGCTTGGCTATCGCGCTGGCAGCACTCGTTACGTTCTTTTGCGCGGCGTGGTCAATACCGTTCTGGATTATCGCGGTTTTTGTACTGCAATTTTTCCGCGATCCTCCGCGTACCATTCCTCAAGCGCCCAATGCGGTACTGTCACCTGCAGATGGCCGCATCGTCGTTGTCGGGAAAGTTCAGGATCCTTACGCGAACCGCGAGGCGATCAAGATCAGCGTATTCATGAATGTGTTTAATGTCCATTCCAACCGTTCGCCGGTCGATGGAAAAATCGAACAGGTTCAATATTTTCCAGGCAAATTCGTCAATGCGGATCTCGACAAAGCTTCTATCGAAAATGAGCGAAATGCACTGACTATTACTGCTGCTAACGGCCAAATCGTGACTTGCGTACAGGTCGCCGGTTTGATTGCGCGCCGGATTCTTTGTTATGTAAAGGCTGGCGATACGCTGGCGCGCGGTGAACGTTATGGCTTTATCCGTTTTGGTTCGCGTGTGGACGTCTATCTGCCGCTGACCGCGATACCGAAAGTGGTAGTCGGCGATATCGTATCGGCTACCGAAACAATTCTGGCCGAGTTCTGATTTTTCTTTTCCTGTTTGCAATGCATTGAAACGGATCAAGCATGACAAGTTTTAATCGTCGTCGGGCCAAGAGCAAGACCGCCTTGTTTTCAAAGGCGCGGGGCAACAAGCTAAGTTTACGTCATGCGCAATTGGACCAGCGCGAACCTGCGCGTCCGAGTTTCCGCCGACGTGGCATTTACCTGCTGCCAAATGCGTTCACTACGGCTGCTTTATTCTGCGGGTTTTATGCGATTGTGATGGCGATGAATCTCAAGTTCGATTATGCATCGATCGCCATTTTCGCCGCGATGGTGCTGGATGGTATCGATGGTCGTGTAGCACGGTTGACCAATACCCAAAGTGAGTTCGGCGCGCAATATGACAGCTTGTCGGATATGGTTTCCTTCGGGGCAGCACCGGCACTTGTTGTGTACGAATGGTCTTTGCGTGGTTTGGGCAAACTCGGATGGCTGGCGGCGTTCGTTTATTGTGCAGGCGCAGCGCTCCGCCTGGCACGCTTTAACACCAACATTGCTGTCGTCGACAAACGCTACTTCCAGGGTTTGCCCAGTCCTGCTGCAGCTGCGATGGTCGCGGGCCTTGTCTGGTTGATGGATGACTTGCATTATGCTGGCTCGGATCTTAGCTGGCTCGCATGGGTCGTCACCGCGTATGCCGGAATCACGATGGTAACTAATGTGCCGTTTTACAGTTTCAAGGATGTGAATTTCGGCAAATCCGTTCCATTCATTGCGATCTTTCTTATCGCATTGCTTTATGTCGCCGTCTCAAGCAATCCTCCTATGGTGCTGTTCGGGCTATTCGTATGCTATGGGTTGTCCGGCTACTGTGTGTATTTTTGGCGTCTGCTGAAAGGTCGACCGGTGAGCATTATCGAAACCGAGACAGACCCTGTAGACGAAAAGGAATAGCATCTGTTGGTCCCGTATTGGACTCGCGCATGATCGGCGATGGATAGCGGGATTTTTCCGTTTGTTAATCAAACGGTTGCACTTTTTTAAAATTCCGCTTATAGTTTTCCCATGTTCCGTGCACCTAATACATCTACCACTGCAAAACTTGGCTATCTGCTGCCAGTTCTGCTGTCGCTATTCCTGCTGCGCTAACGCGCACATCCCATACCCCCACAATTCATGTAGTACCCGGCTCGTGCTGTAAGCATGGGCTGGTAAAAAACCATTTAAAAATAACGTATCCACTGATTTTCTAAGGAGCAAACCATGGCTGATAAATTGATCATTTTCGACACGACCTTGCGGGACGGTGAGCAGTCCCCTGGCGCCTCAATGACAAAGGATGAAAAAATCCGTATCGCCAAGCAACTGGAGCGCCTGAAAGTTGATGTGATCGAAGCCGGTTTTGCTGCGGCGTCGCAAGGGGATTTCGAGTCGATCAAGGCGATTGCCGGCATCATCAAGGATTCGACCGTGTGCTCGCTTTCACGTGCCAATGACCGCGATATTTCGCGTGCAGCGGAGGCCTTGGCGCCGGCGGAACGAAAACGCATACACACCTTTATTGCGACGTCTCCTCTCCATATGGAGAAAAAATTACGCATGACGCCGGACCAGGTGTTCGAGCAGGCCAAGATGTCGGTTCGCTTCGCGCGCCAATTTACCGACGATGTGGAATTCAGTCCGGAAGACGGTAGCCGCTCGGATATGGACTTCTTGTGCCGCGTGATTGAAGCGGTCATTGCAGAGGGTGCTACCACGATCAATTTCGCTGATACGGTTGGTTATGGCGTACCTGCTCTGTACGGCCAGATGCTCAAGACCTTGCGCGAGCGCGTGCCAAATTCGAACAAGGCGATCTGGTCGGTGCACTGCCATAACGATCTTGGCATGGCGGTTGCAAATTCTCTGGCTGGCGTAATGATAGGTGGCGCGCGTCAGGTCGAATGTACTATCAACGGTTTGGGCGAGCGTGCGGGTAATACTGCGCTCGAAGAAATCGTGATGGCAGTTAAAACACGCAGTGATTATTTCAACCTTGAGCTTGGGATCGATACCACGCAAATCGTGGCGGCATCCAAACTGGTATCGCAAATTACTGGCTTCACTGTGCAGCCCAATAAGGCAGTCGTCGGTGCGAACGCATTCGCCCACGCCTCCGGTATTCATCAGGACGGTGTGTTGAAAGCGCGCGACACGTATGAAATCATGCGTGCCGAAGATGTAGGCTGGTCAGCAAACAAAATCGTTCTGGGAAAATTATCCGGACGTAATGCGTTCAAGCAGCGTCTCGAAGAGCTCGGTATCGGGCTCGATTCTGAAGCGGAAGTCAATGCGGCATTTAATCGCTTCAAGGAGCTCGCCGATCGAAAATCAGAGATCTTCGATGAAGATATTCTCTCGCTTGTTTCCGACGAACAGCAGTCCCACGACAAAGAATATTATCGCTTCGTATCTTTGTCGCAGCATTCGGAAACAGGTGAAAAACCGCATGCAAAAGTGGTGTTTTCGATCGATGGAAAGGAAATGACCTGCGAAGGCCAGGGCAATGGTCCGGTGGATGCCACAGTGAATGCGATAGAATCTAAAGCTGCGAGCGGCACAGAACTGCTGTTATTTTCGGTGAATGCAATCACCACTGGAACGCAGTCGCAAGGCGAAGTGACGATGCGTTTGTCCAAGGCTGGACGTATTGTGAATGGCGTCGGGGCGGACCCAGATATTGTTGTTGCGTCGGCCAAGGCTTACTTATCAGCGCTTAACAAGCTGCATTCAAAAGTTGAAAAACTGAATCCTCAGTTGTAAGTGGAATTTGCAGGTGGGAATAAAACTGCGCCGGGAATAGGGCGCAGTTTTATCCATCTATCTCGATGAAGGCAAACATTCTTCAGTTGGGTAGGCCTATGTCCCCGGTATCGTGCCGGTTTTAGCGATTACGTCAGGTAGCGGCTCTCCGAAATCACCTTGGGCGGGTTCGGAAATAGCGCATCCAGCCAGTACGAGTATGAATACAGCCAATATTGCTTCGAGCACATGTTTCATGGCGGACACCTTTAGATTAAAAACGCGCTAAGTATTTGAATCACCAAGTAATTTCCGCTATACTGCGCGTCTGGTCAATTTGACCGGTTTTTTAACCCGTTGTTCACGGTGTGTGGGGTTTAACTCTCTGTGCACCGCATGTGAAAGGTAATCATGTCAGTAGAAAGCATCAACAAGGCCGCAATCATTGCGGATAACGCCCGCGGTCAAAACGACACCGGCTCCCCGGAAGTGCAAGTCGCACTCCTTACTGCCCGTATCAACGATCTCAATGGCCACTTCAAGGCACACGCAAAGGACCATCATTCACGCCGTGGCTTGATCATGATGGTTAACCGTCGTAAAAGCCTGCTCTCCTACCTGAAGGGCAAAGACGCTACACGATATCGTTCCCTGATCGAAAAGCTCGGCTTGCGCAAGTAATCTGGTTGAGATATCAGTTCAAAAATTAAAAATGCCTGTGTCAGTTCGCTGATGCGGGCATTTTGTCTTTTGCAGTTTGTAATTTGTAATTTGAAGCTATCGTAAATGTAAATGAAGTCAAACAGTGAGATGCCCGGTCATTCGTGACCAGTCATCTGTGGTGAGGTGAACGACAGCGCCTGAAAATCTGTCGGCAAAAATAGAAAGGAAACACCGTGTTTAATAAAGTTACCAAGTCATTCCAGTATGGCCAACACAAAGTCACTCTGGAGACTGGCGAGATTGCTCGTCAAGCCTCCGGCGCCGTGATGGTATCGATTGAAGATACCGTCGTGCTGGCTACTGTTGTCGCACGCAAGGATGCAAAGCCAGGGCAGGATTTTTTCCCCTTGACAGTCGATTACGTCGAGAAAACGTATGCTGCAGGCCGGATCCCCGGCGGATTTTTCAAGCGTGAAGGCCGTCCATCAGAGAAAGAGACGCTGACATCACGTTTGATCGATCGCCCGATACGTCCGTTGTTTCCTGAAGGGTATTTGAACGAAGTTCAAATCATCATTCATGTCTTGTCCGTCAATCCTGAGATCGATCCAGACATCGCTTCGATGATCGGTGCTTCAGCTGCATTGTGCGTCGCAGGTATTCCATTCAGTGGCCCGCTTGGCGCTGCACGCGTAGGTTACGCTGATGGCCAATACATTCTCAATCCGACTGCTACCCAGCTCACGACATCACAAATGAATCTTGTCGTAGCAGGTACCGAGCAAGCCGTTCTGATGGTTGAATCCGAAGCGAACGAGTTGTCCGAAGAAATCATGCTCGGCGCGATCGTGTACGGACATGACCAGATGAAAGTCGTGATCAATGCGATCCACGACCTGGTAAGTGACGGCGGCAAACCTGAAGTTGAATGGAGCCCGGCGCCCAAGAACGAGCCTTTGATTGCCCGTGTTGCACATTTCGCTGAAGCGAAAATGCGTGAAGCATATCAAACCAAAGACAAACAGGCGCGCACTGCAAAATTGAAACTGGTGACGACTGAAGTCAATGCAGCATTGGCCGCTGACGCTGCTGAGACTGGCGCTGCGGCACCAGACGCAGTTGAAGTTGGAAATATCCTGTTTGAAGTTGAAGCTAAAATCGTTCGTTCGCAAATCCTTGAAGGCGAGCCGCGTATCGATGGCCGTGATACGCGCACAGTGCGTCCGATCACGATCCGTACCGGCGTGTTGCCACGTACCCATGGATCGGCGCTTTTCACACGCGGTGAAACCCAGGCCTTGGTGATAGCAACACTCGGCACATCGCGCGACGAACAAAAAATCGATGCGCTGATGGGCGAGTACTCAGATCGCTTCATGCTTCATTACAACATGCCTCCGTTTGCCACTGGCGAAACAGGTCGTGTTGGTACACCTAAGCGTCGCGAAATCGGCCATGGCCGTTTGGCAAAACGCGCATTACTTGCTGCGCTGCCGGCACCGGAAGATTTCAGCTATTCAGTGCGTCTCGTCTCCGAAATCACCGAGTCGAATGGTTCGTCTTCGATGGCGTCCGTATGCGGTGGCTGCCTCGCGTTGATGGATGCAGGCGTGCCTATGAAGTCACACGTTGCCGGTATCGCGATGGGCTTGATCAAGGACGGCGGCAAGTTTGCGGTTTTGACCGACATCCTCGGTGACGAAGATCATCTCGGCGATATGGACTTTAAAGTGGCCGGCACTGCTAATGGCATTACCGCACTGCAAATGGACATCAAGATTCAAGGCATTACCAAGGAAATCATGCAGGTCGCTTTGGCGCAAGCCAAAGAGGGACGCATGCACATTCTGGGCGAGATGCAAGCAGCAATGCCGCACACGAAGACAGAACTTTCCGACTTCGCGCCGCGACTCATCACTATCAAGATCAATCCAGAGAAGATTCGTGACGTGATCGGCAAGGGCGGAGCGGTGATTCGTGCGTTGACGGAAGAAACCGGCACGCAAATCGATATCAGCGACGAAGGTCTGGTGACGATCGCTTCGGTTGATGCTGCTGCAGGCCAGGAAGCAAAACGCCGTATCGAAGAGTTGACTGCATCGGTTGAAGTCGGCAAAGTCTACGAAGGCACCGTCCTGAAATTGCTGGATTTCGGCGCGATTGTTCAAGTGATGCCAGGCAAAGACGGTTTGCTGCACATCAGCCAAATCGCAAACGAGCGCGTCAATGCAGTTGCCGATTACCTGAAAGAAGGTCAGCAAGTACGCGTCAAGGTATTGGAAACTGACGATCGCGGCCGTTTGAAGCTGTCGATGAAAGCTGCTGCAAGCGAAGAAGCTCCAGAGGCGGCACAACAGCAACAATAAGTTCTTTGCTGAATATTCTTGCTACACAAAACGCCCGGCGAATACCGGGCGTTTTTATTTTGGGCGCGCTGGCTACTTGCGCATTGCCATTTGGTTTGTCATTCCGGCAAAAGGCGGAGCCCAGTGACGTACATAACCCCCGCTATCAGTCGATTCACTTGATTGTCATCATCTGCGGTACCGACGCCAATTTCGTACATCGCGCACTATCGTAGAATGTCCTCACCACCCATCGGAGCACACCCATGCGCGCCATCGAAATCACTCAGCCAGGCCCACCCGACGTATTGCAGCTGTGCGACCGTCCGATCCCAATATTGAGAGCCGGCGAAGTGTTGATCAAAGTCCATGCTGCGGGAGTAAACCGTCCCGATGTAATGCAGCGTACAGGGCATTACCCTGTTCCTGCCGGTGCCTCAGACCTGCCCGGTCTCGAAATCGCCGGTGAAATCGTCGACGGAGAGTTATCCGGAAGCGGTTTCAACAAAGGAGATTTTGTATGTGCGCTGGTGCAAGGAGGAGGATACGCCGAGTATTGTGCAGCTCCAATCGAACAATGCCTGCCGGTACCAAAGGGGTTGACTACTGTCGAAGCAGCATCATTGCCGGAGACGTTCTTCACCGTATGGAGCAACGTGTTCGATCGCGCACTTTTGGCGGCCGGCGAAACATTGCTGATACATGGTGGCACCTCAGGTATCGGCGTCACCGCAATCCAGATAGCTGTTGCTCTTGGCCATCGTGTCTTTGCGACTGCAGGATCAGAAGAAAAGTGCAGGGCCTGTGTAACACTTGGTGCGGAACGAGCGATCAATTATCGAACCGAGGATTTTGTCGTCGCAGTGAAAGCGGCAACGCAGGGCAAGGGCGTCGATGTCATTCTTGACATGGTAGGTGGCGATTACATTGCGCGAGATATCAACTGTCTGTCCGATGATGGACGCATCGCGCTCATAGCCCTGCAGGGCGGCAAGAGCGGAACAGTTGATTTGACGCAGTTGCTGGTGCGCCGGCTTACGATCAGCGGCGCGACCCTTCGCCCTCGTTCAATTGCCTTCAAGGCAGCGATTGCCGCAAATTTACGGAAACACATTTGGCCGCTTCTTGAATCGGGCGCGGTGAAACCGGTCGTATTTCAGACGTTCCCTCTGGAAAAAGCTGCTGAGGCGCATGCCATGATGGAAGCCGGTACGCATGTCGGCAAGATAATGCTGAAGGTCGCCTGACGTGTGCAGCGGAACTATCCGCGCAGTAAATCTCGATAAGCACAGGAATGAAGTGTGCAATATCGAATCCATGGTTTGACCGGTATTGCCGCGACGCGTTAGAATGCCGGGTTATTGAAATTTCTCTGGATTCTTATGCGTCGCAAACTCATTGCTGGTAATTGGAAAATGAATGGCCGTATGGCCACTAACGAATCATTGCTTGCCGAAATTCAGGCAGGCTTGAGTCAACCGGCATGCAGCATTGCAGTTTGCGTGCCCGCGCCGTACATCGTTCAATGCCGCGGATTGCTTGCAGGCTCTCCCGTTGATTTGGGTGCGCAGGATGTTTCGGCATACGAAGCAGGTGCATACACCGGAGAAGTCGCTGCAGGGATGCTGGCGGAGCTCGGGTGCAAATACGTGATCATTGGTCACTCCGAGCGCCGCGCGTACCATGGCGAAACCGATGCATCAGTCGCGCAAAAAACAGTTCGCGTATTGCAAACAGGATTGACGCCTATCGTATGTGTCGGCGAAACACTTGCCGAGCGCGAAGGTGGCCTAACCAATACTATCGTTGGCCAGCAGGTTGACGCGGTGCTTGAAGCGCTGGGCGCAGGCGATCTGGAAAAACTGGTCATTGCTTACGAACCGGTATGGGCAATCGGCACCGGCAAGACAGCAACGCCGCAAATGGCGCAAGACGTGCACGCAATGATCCGCGGTAAATTGGCATCCAAGGATGCGGCTGCTGCGGCCAAAGTACAAATTTTATACGGCGGAAGCATGAAGCCCGACAATGCCAAAGAATTGTTGGCAATGTCCGACATCGATGGCGGCCTGATTGGCGGTGCAGCACTGAAAGCGGTCGACTTCCTCGCAATTATCTCTGCCGCGTAAATTGATTGTAATGTTGTTTGTAATGCCCGTTGCAGGGCAAGAATAACCCGAGATTGGAAATACTTAAATGAACACTCTGCTTACCATTATTGTTGTTGTCCAAGTGCTGTCAGCATTGGCAATTATCGGCCTGGTGCTGCTGCAGCATGGCAAGGGCGCGGATATGGGTGCGGCTTTTGGTTCAGGCGCTTCCGGCAGCTTGTTTGGTGCGACCGGCTCCTCGAATTTTTTGTCGAAGACGACAGGTGTTGCGGCTGCAGTATTTTTTAGCGCGACGCTTGCGCTTGCCTTTTTTGGCGGCAGGCATACTGCTACCAGCGCGGGCGTGATGGATAATTTGCCGGTGGCACCAGCAGCGCCCGTATCGGCGCCAGGCACATCGGCAACGCCATCGGTTGCAGCGCCTGTTGCTTCGGTACCTGCGACAAATGCGAATACGGTGTCTGCGCCTGCTACACCTGCAAGTCAGGCTAACCAGATTCCGAAATAGCTCTGAAAAAAGCCCTTCGGGTAACTTGTTTTAACGCAATTGTGCATTGAACAAAAACGTTAAAGCAGGTTAAAATAGCAGTCTTTGGCCGACGTGGTGAAATTGGTAGACACGCTATCTTGAGGGGGTAGTGGCGAAAGCTGTGCGAGTTCGAGTCTCGCCGTCGGCACCAAACAATAATAAAGCCAGCAAGGGAGATACCTAAGCTGGCTTTTTATCGAGGAATTGAGTTTGATTTAGCATTTCAACATCTAGTCATCCAACCAATCATCCAAATATTGCATTTATTGTGAACCTCGAAAATTATTTCCCTGTACTTCTTTTTATTCTCGTCGGTATCGGCGTAGGCGTCGTTCCACAAGTGTTGGGGCGTCTGCTTGCTCCGCACAAACCCGACGCAGCAAAGACATCTCCGTACGAGTGCGGCTTCGAGGCCTTCGAAGATGCGCGCATGAAATTCGATGTGCGTTATTACCTCGTTGCCATCCTGTTTATTTTATTTGACCTTGAAACTGCGTTTTTCTTCCCCTGGGGCGTTGCCATGCGCGATCTCGGCTGGGCTGGATTCGTGACGATGCTTGTGTTTATCGTCGAATTCGCGGTTGGGTTCTGGTACATCTGGAAGAAAGGTGCCCTTGATTGGGAATGAGCCATGTCAATTGAAGGCGTATTGAACGAAGGTTTTGTTACCACGACAGCGGACAAGCTGATCAACTGGACGCGTACCGGCTCGATGTGGCCGATGACGTTCGGGCTAGCTTGCTGTGCGGTAGAGATGATGCATGCAGGTGCGTCGCGTTACGACCTGGATCGCTTTGGTGTCGTGTTTCGCCCGTCGCCACGTCAGTCCGATGTGATGATCGTGGCCGGCACGCTATGCAATAAAATGGCACCGGCGTTGCGCAAGGTATACGACCAGATGGCAGAGCCGCGTTGGGTAATTTCGATGGGTTCCTGCGCCAATGGCGGCGGTTACTATCATTACTCGTATTCCGTTGTGCGCGGATGTGACCGTATTGTTCCTGTCGATGTCTACGTACCAGGGTGCCCGCCTACTGCGGAAGCGCTGTTGTACGGCATCATGCAGTTGCAGAACAAGATCAAACGCACCAATACGATCGCACGCTAACAAGGCCGATAGAACATGACCAAAATTGAAAGCCTTGAAGCTGCCCTGCGCAATGCGCTCGGTGACCATATCCAGAGTCTGACAGTCGCGCTCGGCGAGGTCACGATTGTCGTCGGCGCATCGAATTATCTATCCGCAATGCGTGTGTTGCGTGATCACGCCGATTTGCGTTTTGAAGAGTTGATGGATTTGTGCGGTGTCGATTATTCGACGTACGGGGACGGTGTATGGGAGGGGCTGCGTTTCGCGGTGGTCTCCCACTTGTTGTCGATTGAAAAAAACTGGCGTGTGCGCGTGCGTGTGTTTGCACCGGACGATGAAATGCCGGTCGTAGCTTCACTGACAGACATCTGGAATGCCGCCAACTGGTACGAACGCGAAGCATTCGATTTCTTCGGCATCCTGTTCGATGGGCACAACGACCTTCGTCGTATCCTTACCGACTACGGCTTTATCGGGCATCCATTCCGCAAGGATTTCCCAGTGTCCGGCTATGTTGAAATGCGTTATGACCCTGAGCAGAAGCGCGTCATTTATCAACCCGTCACCATCGAACCGCGCGAGATCATTCCGCGCGTGATTCGTGAAGAACATTACGGGGTTAAATAATGGCTGAAATCAAGAATTACACCCTGAACTTCGGACCACAGCATCCCGCGGCGCATGGTGTGTTGCGCCTCGTGCTGGAACTGGACGGTGAAGTCATCCAGCGCGCAGATCCGCATATCGGATTGTTGCATCGTGCAACCGAAAAGCTCGCAGAACAGAAGACCTATCTGCAGTCCGTTCCTTACATGGATCGCCTCGACTACGTCTCCATGATGTGCAACGAGCACGCATATGTGATGACGATCGAGAAATTGCTGGGTATAGACGTTCCTTTGCGCGCGCAATATATCCGCGTGATGTTCGACGAAATTACCCGCTTGTTGAACCACCTGTTGTGGCTGGGCGCGCATGCACTCGACGTCGGTGCCATGGGCGTTTTCCTGTACGCATTCCGTGAGCGCGAAGATTTGATGGACGTCTACGAAGCGGTGTCCGGCGCGCGCCTGCACGCAGCTTACTATCGTCCTGGCGGCGTGTATCGTGATTTGCCGGACTCAATGCCGAAGCACAAGGCATCGTTGATCCGCAACGACAAGGCTATCAAGGAACTTAACGAAAATCGCCAGGGTTCGGTGCTCGACTTTATCGAAGATTTCACCAACAGGTTCCCGACGTATGTTGATGAATACGAGACGCTGCTGACGGACAACCGTATCTGGAAACAGCGCCTGGTCGGTATTGGTGTGGTGTCGCCGGAGCGCGCGAAAGCAATGGGCTTCAGCGGACCGATGCTGCGTGGTTCCGGAGTTGAATGGGATCTGCGCAAGAAGCAGCCGTATGAGGTGTATGACCTGCTGGACTTTGATATTCCGGTCGGTACCAATGGCGATTGCTATGATCGTTATCTGGTGCGTGTTGCGGAAATGCGCGAGTCCAACCGCATTATCAAACAATGCGTCGAGTGGCTGCGTAATAATCCGGGTCCGGTAATGATCGACAACCACAAGGTTGCGCCGCCGTCCCGTGTAAACATGAAATCCAACATGGAAGAGCTGATTCACCACTTCAAGCTCTTTACCGAAGGCTTCCACGTACCGCCAGGCGAGGCATATGCCGCAGTCGAGCATCCCAAGGGTGAGTTTGGTACTTACATCGTTTCCGATGGTGCAAACAAGCCTTATCGTTTGAAAATTCGTGCTCCGGGCTATGCGCATTTGCAAGCGCTGGATGAGATGGCAAAGGGTCATATGATTGCCGATGCAGTAACGATCATCGGCACGCAGGATATTGTGTTTGGTGAAATTGACCGCTGAGCGCGGCCGATATTTGAGGCATAGATGATGCTGTTATCAGAGCAAGCGTACAAAAAGATCGATCGGGAACTCGCGAAATTCCCTGTGGACCAGAAGCAATCCGCAGTGATGGCTGCGCTCGCCATTGCGCAAGACGAAACGAGCTGGCTCGCGCCGGAAGTCATGCAGGCGGTTGCCGATTATCTCGGCATGCCTGCGATTGCTGTGCAAGAGGTCGCGACCTTCTACAACATGTACAACACCAAGCCGGTCGGCAAGCACAAGATCACGATTTGTACCAATTTGCCGTGTCAGTTATCGGGTGGTGAGAAAGCTGCACATTATCTGCAGCACAAGCTAGGCATTGGTTATCGCGAGACCAGTGCGGATGGTCAGTTCACCTTGATGGAAGGTGAGTGCATGGGCGCGTGCGGCGACGCACCTGTATTGATCGTGAATAACAAGCGCATGTGCAGTTTCATGTCGAACGAAAAGATAGACGCATTGGTGGAGGAACTGAAAAAATGACCAGCCTGCACGATCGTCACATCAATCCCCTGATCCTCGCGGGTCTGGATGGCCAGAACTGGCACCTCGCCGACTATGTGAAGCGTGGCGGCTATGAGTCGCTCAAGCGCATCTTGAACGACAAGATAACACCTGAACAGGTCATTGCAGAGCTGAAAGCTTCTTCGCTGCGCGGTCGCGGTGGTGCGGGTTTTCCAACCGGTCTGAAGTGGAGCTTCATGCCCCGTCAATTCCCGGGACAAAAATACCTGGTGTGTAATTCTGACGAAGGCGAACCGGGTACGTTCAAGGATCGCGACATCATTCGCTACAACCCGCATTCGCTGATCGAAGGCATGGCCATCGGTGCGTATGCGATGGGTATCACTGTCGGTTACAACTATATCCACGGCGAAATATGGGCCGATTACGACCGCTTTGAAGAGGCGCTGGAAGAAGCGCGTGCCGCCGGTTTCCTCGGCGATAAAATCATGGGCAGCGAATTCAACTTCCAGTTGCATGCATTCCATGGCTATGGTGCCTACATCTGCGGTGAAGAAACCGCATTGCTGGAGTCACTCGAAGGCAAGAAGGGGCAGCCGCGTTACAAGCCGCCGTTCCCCGCCAGCTTCGGCATGTACGGCAAACCGACCACGATCAATAACACCGAAACTTTTGCTGCGGTTCCTTTCATCTTCAAGATGGGTGGCGAAGCCTACGCAGCATTGGGCAAGCCGAATAACGGCGGCACCAAGATATTCTCTGTATCGGGTGACGTAGCAAAACCGGGCAACTTTGAAGTGCCGCTCGGTACGCCATTCGCCAAGCTGCTCGAACTCGCAGGTGGCATGCGGGACGGCAAGAAAATCAAGGCGGTTATCCCTGGTGGTTCATCGATGCCGGTATTGACCGGCGACGTGATGATGGCGACAGACATGGATTACGACTCGATTGCGAAGGCCGGTTCGATGCTCGGCTCAGGCGCAGTTATCGTAATGGATGAGACGCGCTGCATGGTCAGGTCGCTGTTGCGCCTTTCCTATTTTTATTACGAAGAATCGTGCGGTCAATGTACGCCGTGCCGCGAAGGCACAGGCTGGCTGTATCGCATGGTGCATCGGATTGAACACGGTCAGGGACGCGCAGACGATCTGGACATGCTGAATTCGATCGCTGACAGTATTCAAGGCCGGACGATTTGTGCGCTGGGTGATGCCGCGGCGATGCCGGTGCGTGCAATGATCAAGAATTTCCGTGAAGAGTTTGAATATCACATCGAGCACAAGCGTTGCTTGGTGCCCGCCTACGTTTAAGCCGGAAGTAGAAGAGCCATGGTCGAAATTGAAATAGACGGCAAGAAAGTGGAAGTGCTGGAGGGCAGCATGGTGATGGACGCTGCCAATAAACTTGGCACTTACATCCCGCATTTTTGCTACCACAAGAAATTGTCCATTGCGGCCAACTGCCGCATGTGCCTGGTCGAAGTCGAGAAAGCACCAAAGCCTTTGCCTGCGTGCGCGACGCCTGTCAGTGCCGGCATGATAGTGCGCTCCAACAGCGCCAAGGCTATCACTGCACAAAAAGGAGTGATGGAATTCTTGCTGATCAACCATCCGCTCGATTGCCCGATTTGCGATCAAGGTGGTGAGTGTCAGTTACAGGATCTCGCGGTTGGTTATGGCGGATCATCGTCGCGTTATGCAGAGGAAAAGCGCGTCGTTGTGCCCAAGGACGTCGGCCCGCTGATCTCGATGAAAGAGATGACCCGCTGCATCCATTGCACGCGTTGCGTACGCTTCGGCCAGGAAATTGCCGGCGTGATGGAGTTCGGCATGCTGGGTCGTGGCGAGCACGCAGAAATAACTTCCTTCGTAGGCAAGACTGTCGACTCCGAATTGTCCGGCAACATGATCGACCTGTGCCCGGTCGGTGCACTGACTTCCAAGCCGTTCCGCTACAGCGCCCGTACCTGGGAATTGTCGCGTCGCAAATCGGTCAGCCCGCACGATAGCCTGGGCGCCAACCTGATAGTCCAGGTCAAGGGCAGCCAGGTGATGCGCGTTCTTCCGCTGGAAAACGACGCAGTCAACGAATGCTGGATATCCGACAAGGATCGTTTTTCGTATGAAGGCTTGAACAGCGATCAACGGTTGACGACGCCGATGATCAAGCAGGACGGCGAATGGCGCGAGACCGATTGGCAAACCGCGTTGGAATACGTTGCCCACGGCCTGCGCAACATCAAACACGAGCATGGCGCCGATGCACTGGCTGCCCTTGCAACGCCATACTCCACGCTCGAAGAATTATCGCTGCTGCAAAAACTGGTGCGAGGCCTCGGCTCCGACAATATCGATTTCCGTCTGCGCCAATCAGACTTCGCGCTGGATGGAAAAGTAACTCCATGGTTGGGCATGCCGGTTGCTGCAGTTAGTCAACTGAGTCGAGCATTCATCATCGGCTCGTTCTTCCGCAAGGATCATCCACTGTTGGCCGCGCGTTTGCGACTTGCCGTCAAGAGCGGTGCGAAAGTCAGCCTGCTGCACGGTTCTGACGACGACCATTTGATGCCGATCGCGAACAAGATGATCAAGGCGCCTTCGGCGTGGTTGTCGGTTTTGGGTGAGGTCATCGCCGCGATTGCGAAAGCCAAAGGCATTGCTGCTCCGGCCGGTTTTGAAAACGTGCAGATTTCCGCTGAAGCACAGCAAACTGCAACCAGCTTGTTGTCCGGCGGTACGCGCGCAGTATTCCTCGGTAACGCTGCTGCACAACATCCGCAAGCGTCGCAGCTGCATGCTGCCGCACAATGGATTGCGCAGAATACGGAAGCTACATTCGGTTATCTGACCGAGGCGGCAAATACGATCGGCGGATATCTTGCAAATGCGATTCCAAAAAACGGCGCCAATGCGCAGCAAGCATTTGCACAAGGACGCAAAGCATACCTGCTGCTGAATGCGGAGCCGAAGTTCGATAGTTTCAATCCGCAGGTCGCACGGACAGCATTGGCTGCCGCTGAAATGGTCGTCGTCATGTCCGCTTTCAAACAGGGGACAGATTACGCAGACGTGTTGCTGCCGATCGCACCATATTCGGAAACATCCGGCACGTTTGTCAATTGCGAAGGGCGCGCACAAAGTTTCAACGGGTCGGTCAAACCATTGGGCGATACACGGCCGGCATGGAAGGTTTTGCGTGTATTGGGCAATCTGCTCGGCTTGTCCGGCTTTGACTACGAAACATCGGAAGCGATTCGCACCGAAGTGCTGGGTGCTGCAACAATCGTCGATCTTGATTTGACCAAACGCCTCAACAATATTGCCGACCTCCAGCCGCAGCTTGCTGCCGCTCCCGGTGCGGATAGTCCGCTGGAACGTTTGGCCGATGTGCCTATTTATTTCACGGATGGGATCGTACGCCGTGCCGAATCTTTGCAGCAGACCTCGGATGCAAAAGCGCCGAAGGCGTGGCTGTCCTCCTCATTGGCGCAAAAACTCGGCGTCACTGATGGCACTCTGGTGCAGGTGAAACAGGGTGAGGGCAGCGCAATTCTGACCGCAGGAATAGATCAGGGCTTGCCTCCGAACGTCGTCAGGCTGGCCGCAGCGCATGTGTCGACCAGCACACTAGGCGCGATGTTTGGCCCGATCACGGTGGAGAAGGCATGATGGGTGACGTACTGTCGTTCATACATACCCAGGGTCAAAACGCGTTCGGCTATAGCTGGCCGCTAGTGTGGAACCTGGTAAAAATAATCCTGGTTGTCGCCCCGTTAATGGGTTGTGTCGCGTATCTCACGTTATGGGAACGCAAGGCTATTGGATGGATGCATATCCGTATCGGGCCGAATCGCGTCGGACCTGCCGGCTTGTTCCAGCCGATCGCCGACGGCATCAAGTTGCTCCTCAAGGAAATCATTATCCCGGCGAAAGCAAACAAGGCATTGTTTGTGATCGCACCGGTCATGACCATCATGCCGGCGCTGGCTGCATGGGCGGTTATCCCGTTTGGCCCGGAAACAGTGTTGGCGAACGTGAATGCAGGCCTGCTGTTTGTCATGGCGATCACGTCGATGGAAGTCTATGGCGTGATCATCGCTGGTTGGGCGTCGAATTCGAAATATGCATTTTTGGGCGCGATGCGTGCTTCGGCGCAAATGATTTCGTATGAGATCGCAATGGGTTTTGTGTTGGTGATCGTGCTGATGGTGTCGGGCAGTCTTAACTTCACTGATATCGTGATGGCGCAATCCAAAGGCCGCTTCGCTGAGATGGGTTTGAATTTCCTGTCATGGAACTGGTTGCCGCTGTTGCCGATGTTTTTTGTTTATGTAATTTCGGGCATTGCCGAAACCAACCGTCATCCATTCGACGTGGTAGAGGGTGAATCCGAAATTGTTGCCGGCCACATGGTTGAATACTCAGGTATGTCGTTTGCAATGTTCTTCCTTGCGGAATACGCGAACATGATCCTGATTTCGATCCTGGCATCGTTGATGTTCCTCGGCGGATGGGCATCACCATTCAGCATCCTTGGCTTCATTCCCGGCTGGATCTGGTTGGGCATCAAGACATTTTGCGTAGTTACGATTTTCATCTGGGCACGTGCATCCTTCCCGCGCTATCGCTACGACCAGATCATGCGTCTCGGCTGGAAGGTATTCATTCCGTTGACGCTCGCTTATGTAGTAATCGTTGCTGCCTGGATGCAGTCGTCCTGGAATATTTGGAATTAAACGTATTGTGGGAAAGAGTCGGGCGTCGCACAAGCGGCGCGATACTCGGTCTCCAACATGCTAGACAGGGGCTTTGCAATGTTAGCCATTAGAGATTTTTTTGGTAGTTTGTTCCTGTGGGAACTGTTCAAGGGATTGGCGCTGACCGGTCGCTACATGTTCGCGCGCAAAATCACTGTCCAATTCCCGGAAGAGAAGACGCCGCAGTCGCCGCGTTTTCGCGGACTGCATGCATTGCGCCGTTATCCGAATGGGGAAGAGCGCTGCATCGCCTGCAAGCTGTGCGAAGCAGTCTGCCCGGCGATGGCGATCACGATCGAATCGGAACAGCGTGACGACGGTAGCCGCCGCACCACGCGTTATGACATCGACCTGACAAAATGTATTTTCTGCGGATTTTGCGAAGAATCCTGCCCAGTCGATTCTATCGTCGAGACGCACATTCTGGAATACCACGGCGAAAAACGCGGTGATTTGTACTACACAAAGGAAATGCTACTCGCGGTTGGCGATCGCTATGAAAATGAAATTGCCGCTGCCCGTGCAGCCGATGCTGCATACCGTTAATGAACTTGGGCTGAGGTTCAGCCAACATTTTTTGGTCGATCATGGAATTTAAAACTGTACTGTTTTATGCGTTCTCGCTCATCCTGATATTGGCTGCGATGCGCGTCATCACGGATCGCAATCCGGTGCATGCGGCATTGTTTCTCGTTCTGTCGTTTTTTTCGGCCGCTGCGATCTGGATGCTGCTGGAAGCGGAGTTCCTGGCAATCGTGCTGGTACTTGTTTATGTCGGCGCGGTCATGGTGCTGTTCATGTTCGTGGTGATGATGCTGGACATTAACATGGACAAGTTGCGTGAAGGCTTTTGGGGATATTTCCCGGTTGCTGCGGTAGTGGGTGTAGTCATCGTGCTGGAAATGTCAGCGGTACTGTTCCGCGGCTTCTGGGAATTCGATGCACGTCCTCCTGCAACTGCAGCCAACATCGGCGGCACCAGGGAGTTGGGCCGTCTGATTTATACCGAGTATGTCTATGCGTTTGAAATCGCCGCGGTTATTCTGCTGGTCGCCATTGTTGCGGCAGTTGCGCTGACATTACGCCGTCGCAAAGACAGCAAGTATTTTGATCCGGGCCAGGCCGTCAAGGTAAAAGCAGGTGATCGCCTTCGTATGGTGAAAATGAAGGCCGAGCCTAGAGGCAATCCGGGTGAGCCGGAAGCCGTCGCCAAAACAACAGAACTGAAATAGGGGAGCAGCGTGGCACTATCGCTTGCACATTATCTGATACTCGGCGCGATACTCTTTGCGATCTCGATCGTCGGCATTTTTCTGAACCGTAAAAATATTATTGTTTTGCTGATGGCCATCGAATTGATGCTATTGGCAGTCAACATGAATTTTATCGCTTTCTCGCATTATCTCGGGGACGCGGCGGGGCAGATTTTCGTATTCTTCATCTTGACCGTGGCGGCTGCAGAATCTGCAATCGGCCTCGCGATCCTGGTGGTGATGTTCCGTAATCTGGACACCATCAATGTTGAAGATCTGGATAGTCTCAAAGGTTAGTAGTCAGTAAACAGTTTTGCGGGATTGAGTAAAGCGCCGCTAGTGCGATACTTTGTGCCCAACAATTAATAAAATGCGGAATCGCGTTTAGCGTTGCCCCGGCGGCGCGTTACTCGATCCTCAACAAATTAAAATAAGGTTCATCATGGCGGGGCAACTTATCAACCCTAACCTACTGCTGGCAGTTCCACTTGCGCCTCTTGCGGGTGCTGCTATTGCCGGACTGTTTGGCACGAAATTTTTCGGCAATATGGTCGGTCGCAAGACGTCGCATACAGTGACGATCCTGGGTGTACTGATTGCATTCATCATTTCGGTCAAGACCTTGATGATGGTGATGAATGGCGATGCATACAACGGCACGCTCTATACCTGGATGACTGTTGGAGGCCTCAAACTGGAAGTGGGCTTCCTGATCGACAGCCTGACGGCGATGATGATGTGCGTGGTGACCTTCGTGTCCTTGATGGTGCATATCTATACCGTTGGCTACATGAAGGATGATCCCGGCTACAACCGCTTCTTTTCATATATTTCGCTTTTTACTTTCTCGATGCTGATGCTCGTCATGAGCAACAATTTCCTGCAATTGTTCTTCGGTTGGGAGGCAGTAGGCCTTGTTTCGTATCTGTTGATCGGATTTTGGTATACCCGGCCGACTGCGATTTTCGCAAACATGAAGGCATTCCTGGTAAATCGCGTCGGCGACTTTGGCTTTATTCTTGGCATAGGCCTTTTGTTGGCTTACGCAGGTTCCATGAACTATGCTGATGTGTTCGCGAAGAGGGAAGCGCTGGCGCAGATGACCTTGCCGGGCTCGGACTGGATGTTGCTGACGGTTGCCTGTATTTGCCTGTTCATCGGCGCGATGGGCAAATCGGCACAGTTCCCGTTGCACGTATGGCTGCCTGATTCGATGGAAGGCCCGACGCCGATTTCTGCGCTGATCCATGCAGCGACCATGGTTACCGCAGGGATTTTCATGGTGGCACGCATGTCGCCGCTGTTTGAACTTACGGATACTGCCTTGTCGTTCGTACTGGTCATCGGATCGATTACCGCGCTCTTCATGGGCTTCCTCGGCATTATCCAGAATGACATCAAGCGTGTAGTCGCCTATTCGACATTGTCGCAACTGGGTTACATGACGGTGGCTCTGGGTTCATCGGCGTATTCGGTCGCAGTGTTCCACTTGATGACGCACGCATTCTTCAAAGCGCTGTTGTTCCTGGGGGCAGGCGCGGTAATCATCGGCATGCACCACGATCAGGACATCCGCAACATGGGTGGCTTGCGTAAATACATGCCGATTACGTGGATCACGTCGTTGCTGGGATCGCTTGCATTGATCGGCACACCATTTTTCTCGGGCTTCTACTCGAAGGACAGCATCATCGAGGCTGCGCATGCGTCGCATCTTTGGGGCAGCGGGTTTGCCTACTTCGCGGTGCTGGCAGGCGTATTCGTGACTGCATTCTATTCATTCCGCATGTACTTCCTGGTATTCCATGGCGAAGAGCGATTCGGAAAGCCGCATGACCATCACGAGCATGCCGACGAGTCTGAGGAAGACTCGGGCCACGACGCGCATCATCACGGTTTGGCTCCTGGTGAAAAACCTCATGAAGCGCCATGGGTTGTTACGGTGCCTCTTATTTTGCTGGCAATCCCGTCTGTGCTGATCGGATATATGACGATTGCACCTATGCTGCATGGCGATTTTTTCAACGGCGTCCTCTTCGTCAGTGAGTCACACCAGGCGATGGAAGAGCTGCATCAGGAATTCCACGGCGCGTTTGCAATGGCCCTCCATGCATTCGGAACACCGCCATTCTGGCTAGCGTTGAGTGGAGTAATTTCTGCATATTACTGCTACATGGTGAACCGCAAGGTGCCGGCATGGTTCTATGGAAAATTCCACGCGATCTATACCTTGCTCGACAATAAATACTACATGGATAAGTTTAACGATGTTGTATTTGCAGGCGGTGCGCGCCTCTTGGGCGGCGGCTTGTGGAATATCGGCGACAAGGTATTGATCGATGGTGTGCTGGTGAACGGCAGTGCCAAGCTCGTGCGCTGGTTCTCCACTGTCACCAGAAGATTGCAAACCGGTTTTATCTATGACTATGCCTTCATGATGATTTTAGGCATCGTGCTGTACCTCGGCTATTTGTTGCTGTCACCTATGATCAAGTGACGGCAAGTCGCTAAAGAAGAAAATCCACATGATGCAGTCAACTTCTCCTCTGTTAAGCCTCGCGATCTGGTGCCCGATAGCATTCGGCATTCTGGTTATTGCCATCGGCCGAGATACGAATCGTACTCTGGTGCGCGTGCTATCCCTCGTCGGTGCTATCGTCAGCTTCCTGGTTACCCTGCCGCTGTACCAGCATTTCAACAATGCAGCGCACGGGATGCAATTTGTCGAGAGATCCGTATGGATAGAGCGCTTCAATATTAATTACCTTCTTGGTATCGACGGTATTTCGCTGTGGTTCGTACTATTGACCGCTTTCATCACGGTCATCGTCGTGATTGCAGGCTGGGAAGTAATTGAGAAGCGCGTCGCACAGTACATGGGCGCATTCCTGATCATGTCAGGCATCATGATCGGTGTTTTTTGCGCGCTCGACGGCTTGTTGTTCTACGCATTTTTCGAGTCCACGCTGATTCCGATGTTTATCATCATCGGCGTGTGGGGCGGTGCCAACCGCATCTATGCAGCGATCAAATTTTTCCTCTACACCTTGCTCGGGTCGCTGCTGACACTGATCGCCATTCTGTATCTGTATTTTAAGGCTGGCGGGAGTTTTGATATTCTGACATGGCAACGGATGCCCTTGCCGCTATCGGTGCAGATCATGATTTTCCTGGCGTTCCTGATGGCGTTTGCCGTCAAGGTGCCAATGTGGCCGGTGCATACATGGCTGCCGGATGCTCACGTTGAAGCACCTACGGGAGGTTCCGTGGTCCTGGCAGCGATCATGTTGAAGCTGGGTGCTTACGGCTTCTTGCGGTTCTCTCTCCCGATTGCACCGGACGCGAGTCATTACCTTGCTCCCTTCATCATTACGCTATCGCTCATTGCGGTGATCTATATCGGGTTGGTGGCGCTGGTTCAAACCGACATGAAAAAACTGGTGGCTTATTCGTCGATTGCGCACATGGGTTTCGTGACGCTGGGCTTCTTCGTATTCAACGACATGGCAGTGCAGGGCGGTATCGTCCAGATGATTTCCCATGGTTTCGTGTCCGGCGCGATGTTCCTTTGCATCGGCGTTTTATACGACCGCATGCATTCGCGTCAAATCGCCGATTACGGCGGTGTCGTCAATACCATGCCGAAGTTCGCTGCATTGTTCGTGCTGTTCTCCCTGGCGAATTGCGGGCTGCCTGCAACCTCCGGTTTCGTCGGCGAATTCATGGTGATATTGGGCGCGGTTAAGTTCAATTTCTGGATTGGCATGCTGGCGGCGACTGCCTTGATCTTCGGTGCGGCATATTCGCTGTGGCTGGTCAAACGGGTCGTTTTTGGCGACGTCGGAAATGCACATGTCGCCGAGCTGAAAGATCTGAATGCGCGCGAATTCTTCATGCTGGGTCTGCTTGCGATTGCCGTGATTGCGATGGGTTTGTATCCCGCACCATTTACTGACGCAATGCAAACTTCTGTCACGGATTTGTTGCAACACGTTGCAATTCAAAAATACTAATGAACGTAATCCTGAACGCCATTTGTGACCGCTATTCGACAGCGACGAAATGAATAACATGAATCTGATCCCGGCATATCCTGAAATTTTTCTCGTCATCGCGGCTTCCGCGATTTTGCTGATCGACATGCATTTGTCGGATGCAAAGCGCTACATTACTTACCTGCTCTCGATAGCGACCCTGATTGTTTGCGTGAAGTTGAGCATGGCAGACGTCAGCAGCGGCGCCACGGTATATACATTCCACAACATGTTTGTGTCGGATCCGATGTCTTCGCTGCTCAAGGTATTCTCTTACCTTGCAGTTGGAATGACGCTGATTTATTCGCGCCAGTACGCAACAGACCGCGGAATGCTCAGCGGTTATCTGGGCGGTGAATTTTATGCGCTCGCGTTGTTTTCGTTGCTGGGTCAGATGGTGATGATATCCGGGAATAACTTCCTGATCATTTATCTGGGGCTTGAGCTGATGTCCCTGTCGCTATATGCATTGGTGGCATTGCGCCGCAATCATTCCGTGTCGACTGAAGCGGCGATGAAATATTTTATCCTTGGCGCTTTGGCTTCCGGTTTCCTGCTTTACGGCATTTCGATGTTGTATGGTGCCACGGGTTCGCTGGATCTAACCGAGGTAGCCAAGGTGGCTGCCTCTGGTACGGTGAACAAGACTGTGCTGGTATTCGGCGTAGTATTCCTGGTCGCTGGTCTCGCTTTCAAGCTGGGCGTGGTGCCGTTCCACATGTGGGTGCCGGACGTTTATCAGGGCGCGCCAACTGCAGTGACGCTATTGCTTGGTGGCGCACCTAAGCTCGCGGCATTTGCGATCTGTATTCGCTTGCTGGTGGAAGGATTGCTGCCGCTTGCGGTTGACTGGCAACAGATGTTGACGGTGCTTGCCATTGCTTCGATTGCGATAGGCAACATCACGGCAATCGCGCAAACCAATTTGAAACGAATGTTGGCATATTCAACCATTGCGCAAATGGGTTTCATGTTGCTTGGATTACTTTCGGGTGTCATTGATGGAAATGTATTTTCCGCAGCGAACGCCTATAGCTCGTCGATGTTTTATTCGATCACCTATGTGATGACGACGCTTGGCACCTTCGGAATCATCCTGCTGTTGTCACGCGCCGGCTTCGAAGCTGAAAATCTTGACGACTACAAGGGTTTGAGCCAACGCAGCCCATGGTTCGCATTCGTGATGATGCTGTTGATGTTCTCGCTCGCGGGTCTTCCTCCTATGGTTGGATTCTATGCGAAGCTATCGGTGCTGCAAGCAGTGTTGGTAACGGGGGATATATGGCTTGCCGTGGTTGCCGTGTTGTTGTCGCTGGTCGGCGCTTATTACTATTTGCGCGTCGTCTGGTTGATGTACTTCGAAGAACCTGTGGATCAAACACCTATCGTGGTAAATCACGATATGCGCATCGCCTTGAGTATTAACGGCCTAGCGATCCTGGCACTTGGGTTGTTTCCAGGTTCATTGATGACCGCTTGCGCTGTAGCTATCGTCAAGACGCTAACGTCTTGAGCGACGTGTCGCAGCTGCGGCATCTACTTGGACGTAAACCTGTCCAGCTGGATTGTCGTGCTGGTGGCTAATCCGCCATTTCGGAACGAACAGCTTTTTACTTGGCTCACACCACGCACTCCAGTTAAATCTTTTTGGATACGTTTGCTCGAACCAAAACTCTGACCGGACCTTACGCATGCCCCTTCACCTGACTGAAACACAAGTAGATTCCACTGCTGTCTACGAAGGGCATTTCCTCAAGGTGCAACGCGATATCGTTCGTTTGCCGGACGGTCAGGAAGTGCCGCGAGAATATATTCGGCATCCGGGGGCGGTAGTCATACTCCCGCTATTCGAAGATGGTTCGGTGCTGCTGGAGAAACAGTTTCGCTACCCGTTGCGGCAGGTATTCATAGAATACCCGGCAGGGAAAATCGACCCGCATGAAGATCCACTGGAATGCGCCAAACGTGAGTTGCAGGAAGAGACCGGATATACGGCAACTGACTGGCAATTCGTTTGCACCATCCACAATGCCATCGCTTACTCCGACGAACATCTCGATATCTATCTGGCGCGCGGTTTGGTTGCGGGTGTAGCGAAATTGGACGATGGTGAATTTCTGGAGACATTCACGGCAACTGTTCCAGAAATGCTTGCGTGGATACGCGAGGGGAAGGTTACCGATGTGAAGACGGTGATAGGGACGTTCTGGCTTGAAAAAATTATTGCCGGGGCTTGGAAGATTTAGCATTGGTCAGCCGCAATCCTAAAAAGGCATAGTCCACGAAATACACGAAAGGCACGAAAGAGACCAAGTCCTTTTAGTTCGTTTTTCCTGCTTTTCGTGTTTTTCGTGGACAGAGATTTTAGTTACATATTCGGATAATTCGGCCCACCGCCACCCTCAGGCGTTACCCAAACAATGTTCTGCGTCGGATCCTTGATGTCGCAGGTTTTGCAGTGCACGCAGTTTTGCGCATTGATCTGCAGGCGGTCTGCACCTTCCGGCGTCTTCACAAATTCATACACTCCTGCAGGACAATAGCGCGCCTCCGGGCCGGCATATTTCGCCAGATTGATATCGACCGGTACATCGGCATTTTTCAGTGTCAGGTGTATCGGCTGGTCTTCCGCATGATTCGTATTCGAGATGAATACCGATGACAAGCGATCGAAGGTCAACTTGCCGTCCGGTTTCGGATACGCGATAGGCTTGCACTCAGCTGCAGGTTTCAGGCACTCGTGATCACCGTGCGCATGGTGTAGCGTCCATGGCGCATTACCGCCGAAAATAACCTGGTCGACGTAGACCATCGGCGAACCGACATACAGGCCCTTACTGAGCCATGGTTTGAAGTTGCGCGCACGATACAACTCTTCATGCAGCCAGGATTGTTCGAATGCTTGCGAATATGCCGTCAGCTCATCGAATTGGCGATTTGCGCCGAGTGCATCGAAGGCTGCATCCGCAGCCAGCATGCCGCTCTTGATCGCAGCGTGGCTGCCCTTGATGCGGCTGACGTTCAGAAATCCTGCTTCGCACCCGATCAGCGCGCCGCCGGCAAAGGTCAGCTTAGGCAACGATTGCAAACCGCCTGCGGTGATTGCACGGGCGCCATAAGAGATTCGCTTCCCACCCTCGAAAAAACGGCCGATCGCCGGATGGGTCTTGTAGCGCTGAAATTCTTCATAAGGTGACATGAACGGATTCTGATAGCCGAGGCCGATCACATAACCGACCGCAACCTGGTTGTTTTCCAGGTGATACAGAAAGGAACCGCCATATGTCGCACTGTCGAGCGGCCAGCCTGCTGTGTGGATTACCAGGCCGGCTTGATGCAACTTCGGATCGATTTCCCACAGCTCTTTGATGCCGATACCGTAAGTCTGTGGATCCTTGCCCTTGTTGAGATCGAATTTGGCGATCAATTGTTTGCCGAGGTGTCCGCGCGCACCCTCTGCAAACAAGGTGTACTTCGCGTGCAATTCCATCCCTAGCTGAAAGGACGGTGTCGGCTGACCATGGCGATCAACCCCCATATTCCCGGTGGCAACGCCCTTGACCGAACCGTCATCGTTATAGAGGATTTCTGCGGCAGCAAAGCCGGGGAAAATTTCAACGCCCAGCGTTTCGGCCTGCTGACCCAGCCAGCGCACCACGTTCGCGAGCGAAACAATGTAATTCCCGTGATTTTTGAAACATCCCGGCAACATCCAGGTTGGCGTCTTCAGCGCCTTTGTTTTTGTAAGGAAAAGGAATCGGTCTTCGCAGACTGGCACATTCAACGGTGCGCCGAGCTCCTTCCAGTTCGGGATCAGTTCAGTGAGCGCCTGTGGATCCATCACGGCGCCGGAAAGGATGTGCGCACCCAGCTCACCGCCTTTTTCCAGTACGCAGACGGTCACCTCTTTACCGCTTTTCGCAGCCAGCTGTTTCAGGCGTATGGCCGCGGACAAACCTGCAGGTCCGCCACCTACCACCACCACGTCATATTCCATCGCTTCACGCGGACCGTATTGTTCAAGAATGCTTTGCGTCATGTTTCACCCTCATGGAGGTAAAATTATAAATTGTGTGTATGAACCGGCGAGTCGCTTGCGACAGGCAATGCGCTTTCGTGCAATGATAACGTCTCTGGCAGTTAAACCGGCAATCAAAAGACAACACCAAGGAGATTACCGTGGGCATTGAAGTTAATTTCGAAGGAAAAATCGCACTGGTGACGGGCGCATCCAGTGGCTTGGGGGCACGCTTCGCCAAGGTTCTGGCGGCAGCGGGGGCACAAGTCGTGCTGGCATCGCGTCGCGTGGAGCGACTCAAGGAATTGCGCGCCGAAATTGAGGCTGGCGGTGGCGCAGCCCATGTCGTCGCGCTGGATGTGACGGATTATGCCAGCATCAAATCAGCGGTTGCACATGCGGAAACAGAGGCAGGACCGATTGATATCCTGGTGAACAATTCCGGCGTCTCGACCATGCAGCGCTTGATCGACGTAACACCGGATGATTTTGCTTACTTAATGGATACAAACCTGCGCGGCGCATTTTTTGTCGCGCAAGAGGTCGCAAAACGCATGATAGCGCGTGCGAAGGGCGATCCCAAAAAGCAGCATCGCATTATCAATATTGCCTCGGTGGCAGGGCTGCGGGCAGCACCCCAACTGGGCGTTTATTCGATGAGCAAGGCGGGCGTGATCCACATGACCAAATCAATGGCCGCAGAGTGGGGGAAATCCGGCATTAACGTCAACGCAATTTGTCCAGGGTATTTCGGTACCGAAATCAATGCCGAGTATTTCAGTACTGAGCAAGGAAAGCAGCTGATTGAAAAATTGCCGCGCAAGCGCATCGGCCAACCCGAGGATCTCGACGGTTTGTTGCTGTTGCTTTCCGCAGAGGAATCGCACTTCTTGAATGGCGCGATTGTTACCGCCGATGATGGCCTTAGTGCGCAATGAGCGATTTATTGTTTTCGCTTAAGTACATAGCTCTACAGTATTGTGTAGCCATGTGATTTCATCATATGCTGCGAATATAGTTCCAAGCGCATTGCTCCTTGTTTCACATACAGAAAAGGTTCGGAATGAAGAAAGTATTTGCTGATGCCGCCACTGCGTTGGCGGGTGTTGTTAAAGACGGGCAGACGATTGCCGTGGGCGGTTTTGGCCTGTGCGGCATACCGGAAGCCTTGATCGCGGCACTTCGGGATTCCGGAGTGAAAAATCTGACGGCTATTTCAAACAATGCCGGTGTCGATGGATTCGGCCTGGGTCAATTACTCACCACCCGCCAGATCAAAAAAATGATTTCATCCTATGTGGGTGAGAACAAGGAATTCGAACGCCAGTATCTCGCGGGTGAACTGGAGCTGGAATTTACGCCGCAGGGAACCCTGGCAGAGAAGCTGCGTGCCGGCGGTGCAGGCATACCCGCGTTCTTCACCAAGACCGGCGTCGGCACGATTGTCGCCGAGGGCAAGGAAGTACGCGAATTCGATGGCAAGCAGTATGTGATGGAGCGTTCGCTGGTGGCCGACGTTGCGCTGGTCAAGGCATACATCGCCGACACCGCCGGTAACCTGATCTATCGGAAGACCTCACGCAATTTTAATCCAAACGTTGCAATGGCCGGCAAGATCACCGTGGTGGAGGTCGAGAAGATGGTTGAGGTCGGTGAACTTGATCCGGACTCTATCCATACCCCAAGCATATTCGTACACCGCATCGTGGTGAATCCGAATCCGGAAAAACGCATAGAACAACGCACGACCCGTGCAAAGTAACTGGAGATAGATAATGGCATGGACTCGTGATGAAATGGCGGCACGCGCCGCTAAGGAGCTTCAGGACGGCTTCTATGTGAACCTGGGCATCGGATTGCCGACCCTGGTTGCCAATTATGTGCCGCAGGATATGGAAGTCTGGTTGCAGTCGGAAAACGGCTTGCTCGGCATCGGCCCGTTTCCGACGGAAGATGAAGTTGATCCCGACCTGATCAATGCCGGCAAGCAAACTGTCACATCGATCAAAGGCTCGTCATTTTTCAGCTCGGCTGATTCATTTGCAATGATCCGCGGTGGCAAGATCAACCTCGCAATCCTCGGTGCAATGCAGGTGTCGGAATCCGGTGACCTCGCAAACTGGATGATTCCGGGAAAGATGGTCAAGGGTATGGGTGGTGCGATGGATTTGGTAGCCGGGGTAGGGCGCGTCGTCGTATTGATGGAACACGTCGCCAAGGCCAAGGACGGTTCTACGTCATTCAAGATCCTGAAAAAATGCGATCTGCCTCTGACCGGTGTCGGCGTTGTCCATCGCATCATTACGGATCTGGGCGTGATCGACGTGACGCCGACCGGTTTGAAATTGGTAGAGCTGGCACCGGGCGTCGCGCTGGAAGAATTGGTCGAAAAAACTGCAGCAGAGATCGATGTAAGTGCTATGCACTGAACTGTATGACAGCTTGAAAGCACAGGTTGAAAGCGGCGCATGTCAGAGGCAAGCGCCGCTTTTTGCGTTTACCCCTTCGTCAACAAGTAGATCGTGCCTGAATGGTCATCTGAAATATACAGGCCGGTCTTCCCATCGGGAACAGCGTCTACCGGACGCCCCCATCTCTGCTTTCCCTTTGCATCCGTGAGCCAGCCTGTGACAAAATCCACGCCGTCGCCTACCGATCCGTCAGCCTTTAACGGATAGAAAACGATTTTGTGTCCGTTATATGCGCTGCAGTTCCAGCAGCCATGAAACGCGACCACCAAACCGTTGCGGTATTTTTCAGGCAAGCCCGAGTTCTGTAGAAAGCTCATGCCGAGTGGTGCCGAGTGCGCGGCAATTCCCTTGGTTACGGGATCAACGCTGCTGCAATCCAGTTTCTTGCCGTCGGGATTGAGCAGCGCATCGCGGTCATATGGCATATTGTCGAGGCCCGCATCCGGGTTGGCATTGCAGTAGGGCCAGCCGTAGTGACCACCGTCCTTCACCTTGATCAACAATTCAGGCGGGTGGCCGTCAACATAGCTTTGCATTACCTTGCCAAAATCGTCGCTACCATCACCGTCCCAATCTTTATGGAACGGGTACGCAATATTGTCCCGATTATTGACGACCGCCCACAGCTCGTTCGTCCCGGGATTGAATCGCACTCCCTCTGCGTTGCGCAAACCACGGGCATACAGGCGGCGATTGCCGCCATCGGCGTCGTATTCGTAAATTGCATTGCGAACCGGATCCGATACCGTGTCGGATACGCAGACGTTGCATGACGACCCTATCGACACATACAGCTTGTTGCCATTGAGCGCGATGTTTTTCAACTGGTGCCCATACGAACCCTTCAGTTCCGGGTCCGACGCATCGGGTAGATGATCAACGACGGTCTGTATCGTGCTCATGGTGGTTTGCCCGCCAATGTAGGGTGCACGGATGATTCGATTCGACTCGGCAATATAGACGTAAGTTGTCTTGCCCAAGGTATGAAACACGATGTCATGCGGGTTATGGAGGCCGAAAGCAAATGTCGTGCGTTGGCCGACTACTTTTCCGTTCGGACGCAGCAGGGTGACGTTGCCTGCGCCGGGATTTGATACCAGCAGATCACCGTTTGGCGCGACCGCCATGAAACGTGCGTTTCGGACGCGCGCAAAGACACTTATCGAAAAACCTCGCGGCACGATAAGCGCTCGCGGTTCATTGAAGGGACTGGACGCCATGTCTGCAGGCACCGCGACCTCGACCCGCTGGCTTGCGCCCAAAGTGGGATCTGCGTGCGCTATTGCAGGGACGGTGGGCACAGGCGATGCAGCAGTGCCTCCATCCCGTCCCGAACAAATAGCGGCGACGCAGGTCAACCCCGCACTCAATAGAAATTTTGATATTGGCAATCGCATGCACAGCCGCTGAATGCTAATGTGAGGGTATCGCGTTGTTCGATTCGACATGCGTTGCTCCCTTGTGTCAGCTGCAAATTGATCATTAGTCGTATCACGCAATCAGTTTGTCACGGTCACCGCTGGTTGGTTTCCATGTTGTGCTTTTAAAGCTTGTTCCCTGAATATAATATTTTGCGTATATATAGGATGCGCTTCGACAGGATTTTAAGTGCAACAACCCGTAAAATGTCGATTCAATGTATAGATTGGATGCAAATGGAACAAGTTCAGCGTAACACGGTGCAATGTATTTCCCCGGTAGGTCTGCACACCATGGCTTACAAAGAGTGGGGCGATCCGAAAAATGAGAAGGTACTGGTTTGCGTCCATGGCATTACCCGCGTATCCGATGACTTTGATGGACTGGCGCGCGCATTGAGCGATGAATACAGGGTCGTATGCCCCGACGTAGTGGGACGCGGGCACTCCGGTTGGCTGCGCGACCCGCGTTATTATCAGGTTCCGCAATATGTAAGCGATATGGTGACCTTGCTTGCGCGCATTGATGCGCAAACGGTGCATTGGTTTGGAACGTCAATGGGAGGTCTGATCGGCATGGGCCTGGCATCGTTGCCGGATAATCCGATACGCAAACTGGTGCTGAATGACATTGGTCCCGCGATGAATATTGCCGCGCTTACCAGGATAGGTGATTATGTTCGTCAGGACATTCGGTTTGCTACGTTTGACGAAGGCGCGAAGTTCGTTCGTGACGTAGCACTCTCATTCGGCCCTCATACGGAGGATGAATGGCACAAGATCGCGGCCGATGTTTTGCGCCAGAACACGGATGGCCAGTGGATCCGTCACTATGATTTGAAGGTGGCATTCCCCTTTAAAGGTGCGACGCCTGAACAGGCACAGCAGACTGAAATCGCATTGTGGGCTGCCTATGATGCGATCACCTGTCCGACCCTGGTTGTACGAGGCGCCGAATCTGATTTGCTGTCCCGCGAAACGGCGCAAGCAATGACACAGCGTGGTCCGAAAGCCAAGCTGGTCGAACTGCCGGGCATCGGACATGCACCTACTTTCCTGCATGCCGATCAAATTGAGATTGCCAAAGAATTTTTGCTTGGATGATTTTCCAATCAGAAAATTAAAGTTAGGTCTGGAAGATGACGAACATTGACCGTTTTCATGTGGGAAAGACGCTTTCCGAAACAGCCATACACCAGGGCATCATTTATCTGGCGGGCCAGGTTGCGGAAGACCTAACGCAATCCATAACAGGACAAACCCGTGAAGTCCTCGCACATGTCGACCGATTGCTTGCAGAGGCGGGCAGCGACAAGACACGCATTTTAATGTGCCAGATTTTTATTGCGGACCTGAAGCATTTCGATGGCATGAACGCCGTCTGGAATGAGTGGGTTGCGGAAGGCCATGCGCCACCGCGGGCAACCGTTGAAGCCAGGTTGGTACGGCCGGAATGGCTGGTCGAAATGGTCGTTACTGCGGCGCAAAAATAATGGTTGCCATCACTGCAGCACAAAACGCAACAGACGTTCAGCTTACCGCCGGCTTGACTGCCGAGGATGGTGCTCGGGTGCTGGATGCGCTTGCCTTCGTCAAGCCCATTTATAGCGGCAAAACAATAGTCACAGGGCAGGATGCGTTCGCGTTTTCACAAGGCGTCGCGATGGTGCTCGCACATTTGGAGACAGACGTCGATACACGCGTTGCGAGCCTGCTGTTTGAATTGACGGTGATCGATCCGAAAGTGGCTGAGCAAATTGAAGCACGCTTCGGTACGGAAATTGCGGAGCTGGTAGCCGGCATCCGGCAATTGATGCGTTTGCATGAAGTCACCTTTGGCCAGCAGGACATGGGGCGCGGAAAAAACGCTGCTCAGGGGGCATCCGCGCAACTTGAGACCTTGCGCAAGATGCTGCTGGCAATGGCCTCCGACATGCGCGTAGTCCTGGTGCGACTTGGATCGCGCATGACGACACTGCGTTATTTCGCCGAATTGAAACTCGAAAACGAAACCACCCATCGCTACGCGCGTGAGACGCTTGATCTTTATGCGCCGTTGGCAAACCGTCTCGGTATCTGGCAATTGAAGTGGGAACTTGAAGATTTGTCCTTCCGTTTCCTTGAGCCTGCTGCTTACAAGCGCATCGCTAAAATGCTTGAAGAGCGGCGTATGGAACGAGAAGGCTTCGTCGAAATTTCCATCGAGCGGCTGAAGTCGGAACTGGCGACTGCGGGAATCAAGGCGCAGGTTTTCGGCAGGCCAAAACACATATTCAGCATCTGGAACAAGATGCGCGGAAAGGTAATCGATTTCTCCGAGCTATACGACGTGCGTGCATTTCGCGTGATCGTCGACGATATCAAAACCTGTTATGCAGTGCTTGGCATAGTCCACAATATCTGGACACCGATCTCCAAGGAATTCGACGACTATATTTCGCGGCCAAAACCGAACGGCTATCGGTCCTTGCACACAGTGGTCATCGCAGAAGACGGTCGCGCACTGGAAGTGCAGATACGAACCAATGAGATGCATCATTTTGCCGAATATGGTGTCGCCGCACATTGGCGTTACAAGGAGTCCGGCGGCTCGAATTTCTCGGCGCAAAAATACGATGAAAAAATTGCCTGGTTGCGGCAGTTGCTCGCCTGGAAAAACGAAGTAGTCGATACCGTCGTTGGCCAGGACGACCTGCAGCGTGTATGGGTCGAGAAGTTGAAGTCGGCGACATTGGACGACCGTATTTATGTGCTTACACCGCAAGCTCGCGTGATTGAATTGCCTAGCGGCGCGACACCGATAGACTTCGCATACCATCTCCATAGCGATGTCGGTCACCGATGCCGAGGCGCACGGGTTGACGGTGCAATGGTGCCGCTCAATACCGCCTTGAAGAATGGCCAAACGGTCGAGATCATTACCGCCAAAGGCGGCAGCGTTGCGGCGGGCGCTGCGGGGCCGTCGCGCGATTGGCTCAGCCCCGGCTACACCGCAAGCCCGCGTACCAGGTCCAAGGTACGTGCATGGTTCAACGCAATCGAGCAGCAGGAAACACTGGCCAACGGACGTACGTTGATCGAAAAAACGTTGCAGCGTGAAGGCAAGACCGCAGTTAACCTGGAAGAATTGGCGCATAAACTTGAGTTTGCCAAACTCGATGATTTATTCCTCGCGGTCGGCAAAGATGAATTCAGCCTGCGCCACGTCGAGCATGCGTTGCACGGCGACGAAGCCAAACCCCAGGTCGTTGATGATGAGGCCGTGATCACGCGCAAGAGCCGTACCTCCAGTGTTGCGCAAGGCGCGAAATCCGGAGTGCTCGTGGTAGGCACCGACGGCTTGATGACGCAACTTGCACGTTGCTGCAAGCCTGCGCCACCTGATGAGATTGTCGGGTTCGTCACACGCGGAAAAGGTGTATCAATTCACCGGGTAGACTGCAAAAATCTGCAAGAGATGCGCACCCATGCGCCAGAGCGCATCATCCAGACGGCATGGGGAAGTTCTGGTAAGGAGACCGTATATCCGGTAGATATCTTCGTGTTGGCAAGTGATCGCCAAGGCTTGCTGCGAGACATTTCTGAAATATTTCTGCGCGAAAAAATCAATGTCATTGGTGTCAGCACGCAAAGTGCCAAAGGCTACGCACGTATGGCGTTTACTGCGGAGATCGGATCAACTGCACAGTTGAACAAGGCATTGAATGTGATTCAGGAAGTAGAGGGGGTCGTACAGGCGCGGCGCCAGTAATCGTCAGTAATCATCAATTACAGCAGCGAGTTATTCATCTACGCCAACCATCTCATGTGACTCAGCCTGCAGAGTGACATGATCGATACCATACTGGCTCAAGAGCATCGCCTTGACCGATCGAAGCACCTTGGGCCATTCCTGCAGGTCACGCACTTCGATATGTCCGATCAGGGCAGGCTGGCCCGGCGACATTTCCCAGACATGCAAATCATGTACCGATAACACACCAACTACCGCAGCAAGGTCTTCGCCTACCTGCGCATAGTCAATATGATGGGGTACCCCTTCCATCAGAAAATGGTACGACTCGCGCAGAACATCCATCGTCGACTTCAAAATCAGCAATGAAACAAGGATAGAAAGCAATGGATCGATTTGCAGCCAGCCGGTGAAGACGATGACTGCACCCGCGACCAATGCGGCAACTGAACCAAGCATGTCGCCAAACACGTGAACCAGAGCAGCTCTGGTATTGAGGCTCTTCTTGTCATGCGACAGCACCCAGGCGACCAGAATATTCACTGCCAGTCCAATAGCGGCGACTATAAAAACGGTCCGGCCTTGTACAGGTTCCGGATTTGAAAAACGTTTTACCGCTTCAATGACTATCCAGCCGACAACTGCAAGCATGATCAACGCGTTGACAAAGGCGCCCAGCGCTTCCGCCCGTCCAAATCCGAACGAATGTTTCGCCGAAGGAGGACGCTTGGCGATAATTTGCGCCAGCAATGCGAGCCCCAATGCCGTCGCATCCGTCACCATATGGCCCGCATCCGAAATCAACGCCAGCGAGTTCGACCAAACCCCTGAGATCGCTTCGATGATGGCAAAGGCAAGCGTCAGCGCCACTGACCATGCAAGAATTGCCTGGCTGCGATTCTCAGCGAAGTGGCGGTGTGCGGCATCGCCCGCACGATGAGCATGCAGATGGGTTGATGGCGGGTGTTCGTGCTTGGTTTGCATGAGATAGCTAAAAACGAATTGGAAACATGACTAGCAGCCAGCCGGATCTAGGCGGGATCAATATTCGGCAACAAATCAGGGCATGGGAAGTGTACTGGAATTTCAAGCAAGTCGGCACAGCAAGAAATGCGCGCCGATTACAGCGACGATGTTTGCCCGGTGCCGCAATGTTCTTGTACAAGCGTGTATTTTTTCCGCGCCTCCGACCGGATAAACATCGGCGCAAACCGAGGCACTAGCGAAGATATTAAATTGCCGCTATAATTTCGCTTCTTTAGGCGCGTAGCTCAGCTGGTTAGAGCACTACCTTGACATGGTAGGGGTCGTTGGTTCGAGTCCAATCGTGCCTACCAACGAAAAATTGGTACCACACCTGTAAGAGCGAGAAAGGCATCCTGGTTATGACACCGCGAACTAGTAGCACAATGGTTTCGGAGCGACATTAGTCGGGGATCTTTTTCGTCATTGCAATTTGAAAAAGCGCGGCTAGTCCGCGTTTTTTTTCGTCCACTTTTTTCAGTTGTCCAATCGTTATTTAGCGCCGGCATGTTGCCCGCGATGGAGTGCAAAATGGTTACAGTCAAACTTCCTGATGGTTCGCAGCGTCAATTCGACGCACCCGTTACGGTGGCGCAAGTCGCCGCAAACATCGGAGCCGGCCTCGCCAAGGCTGCGCTGGCCGGCAAGGTTGACGGCAAAGTCGTCGATACCTCGTTTTTGATTGAACAGGATTCAGATGTCGCCATCGTGACCGACAAGGATCCGGAAGGGCTTGACGTTATTCGCCATTCGACCGCTCACTTACTCGCATACGCGGTCAAGGAGTTATTTCCTGATGCCCAGGTGACCATCGGGCCTGTGATTGACAACGGGTTTTATTACGATTTTTCGTACAAGCGTCCATTCACGCCTGAAGATCTGCAAACGATCGAAAAGAAAATGGCGGAGCTGGTCAAGAAAGACGAACCCGTAACGCGTTCGGTATTGCCACGCGACGAAGCGGTAACGTATTTCAAATCGATCGGCGAGGCCTACAAGGCTGAAATTATTGCATCGATCCCGGCGGATCAGGATGTTTCACTCTATGCGGAAGGCAAATTCACTGACCTGTGCCGCGGACCACACGTACCGTCCACCGGCAAGCTCAAGGTGTTCAAGCTGATGAAATTGGCCGGCGCCTATTGGCGTGGCGATTCCAAGAACGAAATGCTTCAGCGCATTTACGGCACTGCATGGGCGAAGAAAGAAGAGCAGGATGCTTACCTCCATATGCTTGAGGAAGCGGAGAAGCGTGACCATCGCAAACTCGGTCGTTCCCTTGACCTTTTCCATTTCCAGGACGAAGCACCGGGCCTGATTTTTTGGCATCCGAAAGGCTGGACAGTATGGCAGCAGGTTGAGCAATACATGCGCCGCGTATATCAGGATAACGGTTACCAGGAGGTCAAGGCGCCGCAGATTCTCGACCGCAGCTTGTGGGAAAAATCGGGTCATTGGGAGAACTACAAGGAAAACATGTTTACCACGGAATCGGAGAATCGCTCTTATGCGTTGAAGCCGATGAACTGTCCCGGACATGTGCAGATTTACAATTCCGATTTGCGCTCCTATCGTGAATTGCCGCTGCGCTATGGCGAATTCGGCCAATGCCATCGTAACGAACCATCGGGTTCACTGCACGGCATGATGCGCGTGCGTGGTTTTACCCAGGATGATGGCCACATTTTTTGTACAGAAGACCAGATCCTGGATGAGTGCGTTGCATTCACTGCACTGTTGCAGAAGGTCTATGGGGATTTCGGATTTACGGACGTTATCTACAAAGTTGCTACACGTCCCGAGAAGCGCGTCGGTTCCGATGACCTTTGGGATAAAGCCGAAACCGCTTTGATCGAATCGCTAAACCGTTCGGGTCATGCATATACAATATCGCCCGGCGAAGGTGCATTTTACGGGCCGAAAATTGAATACACCTTGAAGGATGCCATTGGCCGTACTTGGCAATGCGGCACGATCCAGGTCGATTTTTCGATGCCTGTACGCCTTGGCGCCGAGTATGTTTCAGAAAATAACGATAGGCAGGTTCCCGTCATGTTGCATCGGGCGATCCTCGGCTCGTTTGAGCGATTTATCGGGATGTTGATTGAAAATTACTCTGGAGCACTACCTTTGTGGTTGGCGCCCGTGCAGATTGCGGTCTTGAACATCTCGGACGCGCAGGCTGATTATGCGCAAAACGTTGCACAAAACCTGAAAAAACAAGGGTTTAGAGTGCACACCGATTTGCGTAACGAGAAAATAACCTATAAAATACGCGAGCATTCAGTTCAGAAGCTCCCTTATATCATCGTCATCGGTGACAAGGAGCGGGATGCAAACACAGTGGCCGTGCGCGCGCGGGGCAATGTCGATTTGGGTGTTATGCCGGTCGATAAGTTGGTTGAGCGACTTCTTCACGAAGTTGAAACCAGAGCCTGATCAACGCAGTATCGAGTCTCACAAATACACGAACAAATGAAATGATGTGAAATTTCATGTTCGTTTATTTGTGAGACTCTCTATTTTGCACGGCTTGATTATTTGATTTTTGAAGGAAACTACAATAGCTACTGACAAGTCGCATCGCATCAACGGCGAAATTACCGCCCCTGAAATGCGTTTAAGCGGGGTCGAGAATGAACCCCTCGGTATCGTGAGCTTGGCCGATGCTTTCCGCTTGGCGGAAGAAGCCAACGTGGATCTGGTGGAAATTGCGCCTACTGCGCAGCCGCCCGTATGCCGCTTGATGGATTACGGCAAGTTCAAGTATTCGGAGCAGAAAAAAGCTCACGAAGCGAAGCTCAAGCAAAAAATCATCCTGGTGAAGGAAGTAAAATTCCGTCCTGGTACCGATGATGGTGACTACAACATCAAGCTGCGCAACCTGGTCAAGTTTCTGGATGACGGTGACAAGACCAAGATCACCTTGCGATTCAGAGGCCGTGAAATGGCCCACCAGGACATCGGTGTGCGGATGTTGGAGAGATTGAAAAGCGACTTGGAACCGTATGGCCAGGTTGAACAGTTTCCGAAGATGGAAGGCCGCCAGATGGTGATGGTTTTGGCGCCGAAGAAAAAGAAATAATTAAGTATTGTGGGACTGAGTTTGAGAGACGCCGCAGCGCGCCGAATTACTCTGTCCCCAACAGTATAAAAAAGAGATTCGCAAGCATCGCCCGGCAACGAGTGATACGAGCAAATAAGCAGGGGACTCGATTCCCCCGCTATACAAGTGAGAGCAGGCATCCAAGCGTAACGAAATGTTGCCACCTGCAATCATGTTAAAAAAGGAGCTGTCCTAAGGGACAGATAGTGTCATGCCTAAAATGAAAACGAAGAGCGGCGCCAAAAAGCGTTTCCGCGTCCGTCCGGGTGGTACCGTTAAACGCGGTCAAGCGTTCAAGCGCCACATCCTGACCAAAAAAACCACCAAAACCAAACGTCAATTGCGCGGTTCGACAGGAGTCCATGAAACAAATATGGTCTCTGTTCGCGCAATGATGCCGTTCGCTTAACCTCACACTCAATATTTAAGGAGTAATTCATGCCTAGAGTAAAACGTGGGGTCACAGCACGGGCCCGCCATAAAAAAGTCCTCGACCAAGCCAAAGGCTATCGTGGTCGTCGCAGTACCGTCTACCGTATTGCCAAGCAAGCAGTCATGCGCGCTGGTCAATATGCGTATCGCGATCGTCGCAACAAGAAACGTGTATTCCGCGCACTGTGGATCACCCGTATCAACGCGGCATCACGTTCGCATGGACTGACTTACAGCGTGTTCATGAACGGCCTCAAAAAAGCCTGTATCGAACTGGATCGTAAAGTCCTGGCCGATATGGCTGTGATGGACAAGCCGGCGTTTGCCGCGATTGTCAATCAGGTGAAGGCCACCATCGCTGCTTAAGTAGTACATGCATTGCCATTTGGGCGATGCTGAAAAATCCAGGCGGGGCAAAGGTCAAATACCTATGCCCCGCTTTGTTTTTAATTGTTGAGGACTGTGGTGTCTTGAGCGTACCTGACGCAGTCCCTCAATAATGGACGTACTCATTTTTGACTTCCTTTCAAGAGCGAAAAATACCGCATGACCTCCCTGGAACAACTTGTAGTACAGGCACAAGCCGATTTTCTTGCCGCTGCAGATGGCGCAGCACTGGAAAATGCAAAAGCCAAATACCTCGGCAAAACCGGGCAGATCACACAACAGATGAAGGGCTTGGGAAAGCTTGCGCCGGATGAGCGCAAAGTCCAGGGCGCTGTCATCAATGCTGCCAAGGAGAAGATAGAATCCGCGTTGACGTCCAGGCGCGATGCACTTGCCGATGCACAGATGCAAACGCGGCTCAATGCCGAAGCGATAGACGTGACGATGCCAGGTCGCGGACGCGGCATGGGCGGTATTCATCCTGTAATGCGAACCTGGCAGCGCGTCGAAGAAATCTTTGGGTCGATCGGGTTCGATGTTGCCGACGGCCCTGAAATCGAAACTGACTGGACCAACTTTACCGCACTGAACAGCCCGGAAAATCATCCCGCGCGCTCGATGCAAGACACTTTCTACATCGAAGGAAACGATACGCAAGGCAAGCCGCTTTTGCTTCGCACACATACAAGCCCGATGCAAGTGCGCTATGCGCGCATGCACAAGCCGCCGATCAAGGTGATTGCACCGGGACGCACCTACCGCGTCGACAGCGATGCCACGCACTCACCGATGTTTCACCAGGTCGAGGGATTGTGGATCGCTGAAGACATCAGCTTTGCAGATTTGAAAGGTGTGTACCTGAATTTCGTCAAAGCGTTTTTTGAAACAGACGATTTGCAAGTGCGTTTTCGCCCCTCCTATTTCCCGTTCACCGAGCCCTCCGCAGAGATCGATATCGCATTCGGCAGCGGTCCTTTGAAAGGGCGTTGGCTTGAGGTATCCGGGGCCGGTCAAGTACATCCGACAGTACTGCGCAACATGGGGCTCGACCCTGAACAATATATCGGGTTCGCGTTTGGTTCCGGGCTGGAGCGGCTGACTATGCTGCGCTATGGGATCAATGACCTGCGTTTGTTTTACGAAGGCGATTTGCGCTTCCTGAAACAATTCAATTAAAAAATGAGTTCTTCCCCATTCAAGGGGAGGTTAGGTGGAGGATGGGTTATCTCGCCATCCACACTGACATATTGAAAGCTTGAACTATGCAATTCTCCGAAAACTGGCTCCGCACCATGGTCAATCCGAACATGACTTCGGACGAACTGGCGCATTTGCTCACGATGTCGGGTCTCGAAGTCGAAGAGGTCGAACCGGTCGCTCCGCCTTTCTCCAACGTCGTGGTTGCAGAAGTGTTGGAGATTGTTCGGCATCCGAACGCGGACCGATTGAATGTCTGTCAGGTTGACGCCGGTACCGGCACATTGCTGAACATTGTCTGTGGTGCACCTAACGTGCGTGTCGGCATGAAAGTCGTATGCGCGATGGCGGGCGCCATGCTGCCCCCGGGCGATGATGGCAAACCTTTCGAGATCAAGGTCGGACAATTGCGTGGTGTCGAATCGCAAGGCATGTTGTGTTCTGCGCGTGAGCTGAAATTGTCGGAAGAAAATGCCGGCTTGATGGATTTGCCGGGCGATGCGCCGGTAGGACAAAATTTCCGCGACTATTACCAGTTGAATGATCTGAAATTTACGATCAAGCTGACGCCGAACAAGGCAGATTGTTTGTCGGTGTTGGGTGTCGCGCGCGAGGTATCTGCATTGACCGGTAGCCCACTCAAGCTACCTGTATATCAGGTGATGCCGGCAACGATAGACCACAAGCTGCAGCTAACGGTTTCTGCCCCTGATTTATGTGGACGTTTTTCCGGACGTGTGATTCGCGGATTGAATGCCAAAGCAGTGACGCCCGACTGGATGAAGCAGCGTTTGGAGCGTAGTGGCCTGCGTTCCATTTCCGCGCTGGTAGATATTTCCAACTATGTGATGCTTGAATTGGGACGTCCTACCCATGTCTTCGATCTCGACAAGGTCCATGGCGGCCTCGAGGTTCGCTGGGGCAAGGCAGGCGAGTCCTTGAAGCTTCTCAACGGTACTACTGTATCGGTCGATGAATGGGTCGGTGTGGTTGCCGACGGCAGGGGAGTCGAATCGCTCGCGGGCATCATGGGCGGCGATTCAACTGCGGTATCGCTCGATACCGAAAACATTTATCTTGAAGCCGCATTCTGGTGGCCGCAAGCAATTCAGGGACGTGCGCGCCGCTACAATTTTTCTACCGATGCTGCACATCGCTTCGAGCGCGGCGTCGACTTTGCAACGACGGTCGAACACCTGGAACGGATTACCGCATTAATCATTGAAATATGCGGCCAGAAGGGCAAGACCGGAATCGGTCCCATCGACGATCACGTTGTGAATCTGCCGCAGCGTCCACCGGTAAGCGTGCGGACCGCGCGTGCCGTCAAAGTTATCGGTGTGCCGCTTACCGATGAACAGATTGCCGATATTTTTACGCGGCTCGGACTTACCTTTGTGCAGCAATCGGGAGTGTTCCACGTAACGCCGCCTTCGTATCGCTTCGACATCGAGATCGAAGAGGACCTGATAGAAGAAATCGCGCGCGTGTACGGTTTTGAAAACATTCCCGCCCTGGCGCCGGTCGCGCCGAACGAGATGTTTATCGCGCCGGAAAATACGCGCTCCCTGTTCACGGTTCGGCGTCAGTTGGCGGATCTGGAGTATCAGGAAGTGGTGAATTACAGTTTTGTCGACGAAGCATCCGAGGCCGACTTTGCCGGCAATACCGCGCCGATCCGCTTGCTGAATCCGATAGCCAGCCAGATGAGTGTCATGCGCTCCTCGCTCGTCGGCAGTCTGATTGCCAATGTACGCTACAACCTCAATCGTAAAATCAATCGCGTCAGAGTCTTCGAGGCAGGCACCGTTTATTTACGCGATCAGAGCGTTCAGGACGGGCCGTTGACGGTCGCCGGCTATCATCAGCCCAAGCGGGTCGCCGCGCTTGCCTACGGGCCTGTAGCGGAGGAGCAATGGGGGCAGCCGACACGGCAGGTCGATTACTTCGATATCAAGGCTGATCTGGAGGCGCTGTTTGCGCCGAAGCCGCTTCGTTTCATCAAGGCCGAGCATCCGGCATTGCATCCAGGGCGTTCCGCGAATATTGTCGTAGATGGAAAAAATGTCGGTTTTATCGGTGAACTGCATCCGCGTTGGCAGCAAAAATATGACCTGCCGCTGGCGCCTGTCATGTTCGAAGTTGATGCCGCAGCGTTGCAAACGCGCGACACCTTGATATCCCGCGAAATATCCAAATTTCCTGCGGTAATTCGTGACCTCG
>Ga0207095_10021_pt1 | contig 47873 bp, 33 predicted proteins | sample Alteio_BWMinHeat_88_FD_153529 | JGI IMG/M metagenome (GOLD analysis project Ga0207095, IMG submission 153529) | Enriched cells from forest soil in Barre Woods Harvard Forest LTER site, Petersham, Massachusetts, United States -... | ecosystem: Environmental > Terrestrial > Soil > Temperate forest >... | reverse complement strand
CCTCGCGCGTCATCGGGTAGGCGCCATACATTCCGTCCATTGTATGTGTCTGGTGCGCACCGTGCGCATGATCCATTTTTGAATGGTCGATTACTGGAGCAGGTGATACTGCATTCGATACCGACTCGGGCGTCGGCATATTCATCCCAGGTACATCGACATGGTTTGGCGGTTGCGCATCCGTCGGCAATTCCGCAGCCATAAGAGGGCCAATCGAGGACGCCATTAGCGTTAATGCCTGGAATAATATTTTCATGGAGAGTCAATTTAAAAGCGGGCTATTGCGCTTGATTTTACATCTCGATTCCCGATATTTTATGGGCGACCGGCTAGCCCTTTAGTCATTACGAGATCGTTTGCATACGCCGCCAATTGTCCATAGGTTGCGAAGTCTTGAGATGCCAGCACATTGAACCTTTCCAGATATTCCCTGACTTCATTCGGGTAGGCATACGCGGCCCGCTTGAACTGTATCATCGCCTCCGGCGTGCGGCCGTCCTCAGCAAGCAGGGCCGATTGTCGATACTCGGTCTCTGCAATAGGCGCGTAGTGCATAACGCGACTATTCAACGCTATTTTTTCTCTTGCAGAAGCGCTTGCCGGGACGAAATCGCCCGGTGAGATCAATTCTGCCAGCGGTGAAAAAATGGAATATGCATGTAAACCCAGCACTATTTTTTTGCGAAATTCAAGTTGGCGCGTATCGTTCGCATTGACATATCTTCCGCTGTAGAAGGTGCCTTCGATGTTGTCGTAGTCATTGGCAGTTTTACAGAGAAATACAAGCGCTAATATGGATATCGCCGCTACGAAAGCTTTCGACTTGGTGCCGGATCCGTCGACCCAAGCCGATGGATCCGACATGCCGGCAACAAATGCTGCAATGCCGAGAAAGTACGCATAGAAAAGTGGCTGCTCCAACATACTATGGATAAGTAATATGCCAATGACACCGCAACCCCACATGCGTTCCACCGTATAAGGGACGACTATTTGTCGCCGCAAGAATAGTATTCCCGGCCACGCAACGGCCACAAAACCGCATATGCCGGATACGGCAAGCAGTTGCAGCGGCAAGTTATGCGCATACTGATCGATGCCCCATACGATGGTGTCTTCCGACATCTGTAGCTGGCCGACGAGATAGTAGGCGAACGAGTCGAACCCCACCCCAAGCAGCGGATTTTCAAGAAACATCGAGAGCGCATGCCGCCACAAATAGACTCTTGGTCCGATCGCACCCGAGATCGTCAGCAATCGTTCGATTTGCGGAACCGTTGCCGAATAGCGAGATGCAACCCATAGTGCACCGACTATGGTCGTGAATATTCCGATGGCCGACCAGCCTATTCGCCGGGAAATATGTCTTTCGATATCCATGCGGGTCAGCCATGCGGATATGACGGTGATCCAGGCAAGGTAAAGAAAGCCGCTTCTGGATCCGGAAAGCGCTAGAGCAATAAGCAATACCACGCTTGATGCGCAATACCAGCGGGTTGCAAGTTGCCTTGAGAAGCAGAGGTAGCTCGCCGAGACTATCGAAAGCGCAATATGCGTGGCAAAGTGATTTTGTTGGGCGAGGTTGCCGTAGACGCCATATACGGCAACGGACATAGGTTCGCTGACAAGGTCACCAACCGCATGCGATAGTTGAAGATATTGAAGCAGCCCGAAAATTGCATTCACACATCCACCGGCAAGCAGGAACCAGGCGAGGTATGTGACCATGCGTTTCTCACCTATCCTCGTTACCAAAGTTCGTCCCGCCACCGCGAGCAATACGCTCCACAGCAGGTACATTACTATCGTGTAGGCGCTGGCCGCATAAGCGAACATGCCTGATGTCAGCTGCAACAAGACCACCAGTATGAGAGCGGCGGGCGCCATGGCGATGTAGGGTACGTAAAGAGGGGTCGCATTTTTTCGTATTACAACCGGCAACAAGCCCATCAAGCCTAGAAACATGGCAAGCCATTCTGACTGGAATGATGGAATCGGGAGGGTATGGTAAGGAACCAGAAAAGGTAAGCTCACCATGAGTCCGAAAAACGTCATGGCGAATGTATCGCCTGACAATTGGAATCCGGATAGGCCGGCGACGTTGATGGTTGCTGATTTTCTGGCCATCACAACCGTCCTGTTTGAAGGTCTTTCGGCGATCTATGTACAGCCTGAAGGCTGACTCAAAGACAGGGGTAGAACGAGCGTAGACAACAACGAGATAATCAAGCCGGGTTTTCTCCCCTTTAGCTAGAGGGGGGGAAACCGCTTGGGTGTGAAACCAAAGACATCCAAAGAAAGAATGGATGTCTTGATATCTACGTCGATACTAGTGAGATGCGGAATTTCCTAAATTTAAAAATCCGTATCCGTTAACTCCCACCGCTTGTACCGGCAGACTCGCGCTGTTTGTGCTGCGATTTCCCAATTGTCCCGAGCTGTTCAGCCCGAATCCAAATACCGTGCCATCGCTTTTCAATACAATGGCGTAGCCGGTGCCGGCGGAAATTGCAACTCCACCGGTAATCGACGAAACTGCGGTCGGTTTGTAGGATGAATTGTGCGTGCCGTTGCCGAGTTGGCCATAGTAATTATCGCCCCATGCCAATACCGTACCAGCGGTGCTTAGAGCGACGCTATTGTATGCACCTGCACCGATAGACTTGACGCCACTCAGACCTGCAACTGGAACCGGGGTGCGCGCTAGACCACCTGTATTGCCGAGTTGGCCATAAGTGTTGCTGCCCCATGCCCATACCGAACCATCATTCTTCAGCGCGAGTGTGTGTGCCTGACCTGCAGAAATCGATTTGACACCGCTTAGACCGATCACCGGAACCGGGTTGGCGGAGGAAGTGATGGTGCCATTGCCGAGTTGGCCAGAGGAGTTCGCTCCCCATGCCCATACGGTGCCGTCGTTCTTCAGTGCTACGGTGTAGCCCTGTCCGGCGACAACTGTCTTGACATTGTTGAGGCCCGCCACCATCACTGGCGCGCGGCTGGATGTGACACTGGTGCGTCCCCAGCCCCATACGCTACCGTCCGCTTTCAGCGCTACGGTATGCGCTTGACCGGCCGCAACCGCTTTGACACCGCTTAAACCCGGTACTTTCAGTGGGGTGCTAGACCAGTTGTAAGACGGATTGCCCAGTTGGCCATCAACGTTATCGCCCCATGTCCATACTGTGCCATCTGTCTTGAGCGCTACGGTATGGATGTCGCCGACCCTGATCGCCGTGATTGCACTTAGTCCCACTACCGGAACCGGTGTGTTTGAGCTGTTGGAATTGCCATTGCCTAGCTGGCCATGGTCATTGCGTCCCCAAGTGTACGCAGTGCCGTTAGTGTTAAGTCCTGCGGTATGGGTGGTTCCGGCCGAAATTCTCATTTCGTCGACTGATCCATCGGCAACCGTAACGCTCGATGCGAGCAGTTCTTCGTTGCTCGAGGTATTGTCGCCGCCGCCGCAGGCTGATAGTGCAATCGCAGCTAGTAAGACCGCTGCATAGTTGAAGAATTTATTCATTTCACCCCTTGAACCATATAGTTGTTGTAATCGGGAAAGCTGCCAATCAGTTAGATAGTCCGCATGAATGGGTGGGGATTTTGCAATCGGCGCCATGCAGGCAGTATTTGCAAAACCATGTGCTTTTCAGGCGGCGCAAGTCTTGCATGAAATGCAAAATTGAGCAATCCCATATTCATGGGGTATGCACAATCATCGTCATCGAAGCGCAAGGCGGCGGTTTCGCCATCTTCAGATCGAAAAGCGCGGAGATATTCGTTGCACTAGAGATGCACATAGTTACGAGCGGCCTCATAAAGAGGGCTGCATTGCCCGAATACGACTCTTGATCAATACTGTTACTGCGGATATATATACAATGGTTCAACAAAGGCACATTCCTGTGACTTTGCAGGAAAATATGTCATCTGAAGCAATTACTCCCGCAAATGATTTCCCCGTCGTGTGTGTCGGTGGCTCAGCCGGTGGACTCGATGCGTATATCCGATTGTTGCAGAACGTGCCAGCTGATCTGGGTATTGCGATTGTCATTGTCAATCACATGAGAAGCATGCGTACGCAGCTCCACGAGATCCTTCCGCGTTATACAAGCATGCCGGTAGACCTGATCACGGATAAATTATTGATCCGGCCGAATCGCGTATTCATCATTCCTGAAAATAGGGATTTGCACGTGCTTGATGGCGAATTTCGTCTAAAGCCGATATCAAAGCCTCGCGGCTGGCCCGACGTGATTACCGTTTTCCTGCGCTCCCTTACGCTTAACTGGAACGGTAAACTCATCGCCGTTATCGTTTCGGGTTTTGATAGTGATGGCACTGCAGCGCTACGCGGGATAAAAGAGATCGGAGGCATCACTATTGCGCAGAAACTCGACACAGCTGAACAATCGGCTATGCCCGATCACGCAATCGCAAGTGGATGTATCGATTTTGTACTGTCGCCGGAGGGTATCGGACAAGAGTTGGTACGGATTGCCCACGCATGCAATACGCACGCGCCATGAATCAGGATTTCGGCGGTCGCGTCACTTCCGACAACTGGAAGGTGGGCGCAATATATCGGCGCAATTCCGGATGAGAAATGTCCTTTAAGCGCGTCGTTGGAGCTTGAATTGAACCGCAAGCAAGAAGTCAACGCGACATCAAGAAAAACACGCAAAAAATGGACAATCACGGAGGCTGATTTGCTGCAGTGCGTCACGAAAAGTCGGCAATATTGGTTCTTAAGTGGTATAAATTCTTAAATCCACTTGACATCCAGTTTGCAATCTTGCATTGTCTGTTCAGCTACACAAAGGCGGGAAAAGTACGGATCGGCCGGAGGGCCTAAAAAACGATTCGATGCTTGAAAAAGCCTGATAGCCAATATGCAATTAATCCCCAATATCCAATTAGGAGACAGTTTTGAAAAAGACCATTATCAATAGCCTTATCCTCGGTTTATCTGCCAGTATGCTTGCGGCATGCGGCGGCGGTTCGTCAGATACAGGCAGCCAAACAAAACAATTAGCAAACGGCGAAGCTTGCGCAGCAGCATGGAATGCAGCTACTGCCTATGCAACTGCAGGCACAAAAGTGAGCCGCTCAGGCCGTAATTATACAAACAACTGGTGGACACAAGGCGAAGATCCTTTGACACATAGTGGCGCTGCAGGTAGCGGAATGTCCTGGCTGCCTGGCTTCACTTGCGTAGGCGGTACTCCAACACCAACACCAACACCAACACCAACACCAACACCAACACCTACTCCAACACCAACGCCAACGCCGACTCCGACACCTACTCCAACACCTTCATGCACTTTCAGCACATGGACTGCAGGCGTCAATTATCCGCTCGGCACAATCGTGAAATTCACCAACGGTAACTTCTACAAAGAAGTGAATGCTGGTACAAACGGTAGCGATGGTACAGACCCAACAATCAGCACCTGGTACTGGTCGCCTACAACATGCGGCACAACACCTACCCCAACGCCGACACCTACTCCAACACCGACACCAACTCCTACGCCAACTCCGACTCCAACAGGTCCGATGGTATTCAGCGCGTACAAGGATGTGACTGCAAATGCCGATTGGAACATCGATCAAATGCGTACAGCCGTAACCGGCAGCATCATTCCGGTCACGCAAGCTATGACAGGCAGCAACTCCACACTGACCTGGGCATTTGCCACTGGTGAGTGCGGCTCCGAAAACTGGGGTGGCATGGCTGCAGCACAATTCGCATCGACCAACGTCCCTCTGTTTGTCAATGCGGGCAAAAAATACATCATCTCCACAGGCGGTGCAGCAGGTTCCTTTACTTGCGGCAGCGATTCTGGATTCAGTACCTTCTTCAACCGCTACAACTCTGGCAACCTGATCGGTGTTGATTTCGATATCGAAGCAGGCCAAAGCCAAGCTGACATCGACAACCTGATTAACCGCGTGAAGACCGCTCAAGGTCAACACCCAGGTATCCGTTTCAGCTTTACCCTGGCAACACTGGGTCAAAACAACGGCACGTCGACTGCAGTCGATCTGGGTTCAGGTTCGCCTAACTCGCTGGGTTCGATGGGAACCCTGGTCATGAATCGCATCAAGGCACTGGGCCTGTCCAATTACTACGTCAATCTGATGACGATGGACTACGGTACCGGCACCGGCGTTTGCGTGATGAGCGGCGGTACTTGCGAAATGGGCCAGTCTGCAATCCAGGCAGGTATGAACTTGCATAACTTCTGGGGCGTTGCATACAACCACATCGAACTGACTCCAATGACAGGTACTAACGACGTTGCAGCCAATGTATTCTCCACAGCGAATGCAGGTACCATGGATTCCTTCGTTAAATCGAATGGCCTTGGCGGCGTTCACTACTGGTCGATGGACCGTGACAATGGTTTGACCTTCACCAACAAGTTCCTCGCCGACGGCGTTTAATCTATCGTCGAGTAACATGCGGTATAAAAGCCGGCCTGAAAAGGCCGGCTTTTTTTATTCCACTTCACAAATCGGCATGCTCTTTTCGGCATGCCTATTAAGCGGGATTCCCTGTACGACGAAATGACCGCAAGCCTCATGCAATTGCGGGAGTACTGCATGTAACGTACTATTCGGGACGGGTTTTTTGCTTCCAAAATCATGCGCCACGGGCTTTTGACAAGCTACAGAAATGGCAATCGGCCAGGGTCCGATCGAAGGAATTATTGATGCATTTGATGAAAAAAATATTGACGGTCTTCACTTGGGGAATATTTGTTACTTCTGCCGCACTTGCCGCCGAAGCAAACAACAAGCGTCAAATAATGGCATGGGTTCCGCCATACGGAATTGAAGCGTCAACGGATGCATTGGATTCAAATCTCACGGTAGGAAAGTCTTTAACCCTTCTGGGACTGCAGTTCTGGAATCCTGCCGCTGATGGACGTAGCATCGTTCTTGCGCCTGTAGACAAGACGGGAAAGCAAGTCGATCCGCGGATAATTATCAAATTTCGCAATTGGGCGAAATCTCACCATATTCGGGTTTTATTGACCGTATATAACAATTCTCAAGTCATGGGGAAATGGGATTGGCCTTTGGCGCAGCGCACATTCAAGGATAATCGCACCGACTTCATCAAGGCACTGATAGCCGAGATGGACAAATACAAACTTGACGGCATAGACCTTGATCTGGAGGGGCAAGGCTACTACGATGACGACCGCTTGTCGTATGCCGTTTTCATAAAAGAATTGTCAGGAATTGTGCACGGCAAGGGAAAAATTCTTACGATAGACAGCTTTCATAGCCCATGCAAGAACGCGCCGAACATGAGCTGGTGGGCCGATTGGAAAGGTCGTATCGACGCGATCCACAGCATGGGCTACAACGATCTCTACGAGGCGAGTACCGATACGTTCACGCCGGAAGGCAAACCAATTTGTGAGGATGGTGCTTACATCTTCAAATACAGCTGGCAGCTGCAATATGGTCTTAAGGCGGGCTTCCGCGTCGATCAAATATTAATGGGTCTGCCGACCTGGATGGACAAATGGGGCAAGAAGGATGAAGAAACGGACGCAGTGACGCATATCGGCGAGGTCCAGGCATTGGGTGCGGGCCTGGCTTTGTGGGATATGCAGCTTTCCGGACCCGCTTGGAAGGCCGATGCTACCTGGGATGCGATACTCTCCGCACGGAACAAACCTGGTAACGGGTGGGAAAAACTCAAGTAGTTGTGACGCCATATGCTTTTCCCTTTTACCCATACAATCGGTACACATGCTCATTATTACAATTAAACAAGGCAAGGAAAAAAGCCTCCTCGACCGCCAACCTTGGATTTATGCATCGGCAGTTGAACGCGTTGACGGCAAGCCCGGGGAGAGGACGCAATCCGGTGCGACCGCGTTGGTGCAATCATCTTCCGGTCAATTTCTGGCGCGCGCCGCACATAGCCCCAAGTCGCAAATCCGTGCGCGTGTGTGGAGTTTCGATCAGGATGAGGCCGTTGACCACGGGCTGATCAAGCGGCGCGTGAAGGCCGCTGTGGCCACACGTATAGCTGCGGGAAATGCCAAAAAGACCGCATCGAATTCGGTCGTTCACTTGATACTGGGTGAGCAGGAGGGTTTGCCCGGACTGGTGGTTGATTGGTTCGGCGGCCCGCTAGGCTATCTGGTTTGCCAGTTTCAGGCGGCTGGCGTAGATGCATGGAAAATCCCCATTGTGCAGGCACTCATCGCAGAAACCGGCTGTGCAAACGTATACGAACGCGCCGACGAATTGATCCGTAAAGGCGAAGGCTTGCCGGTCACTTCCGGTGCGCTGGCCGGCGATGAGCCGCCCGATGAAATGCTATTGACAGAAAACGGTGTGCGTCTTGCGCTGGATATCAAGACTGGCAAAAAAAGCAATTTCAAATAAGCCACGTCGCGTATCTCCGCAACGTCGGTCAAGCGTACTACCTGCATTGAGTCAAAATCCCGTTATACCCTTCGAAGTCGATTTTCCCCGACATGTGCCGATGTCCACTCGACGTCTGCCCGTTAAACATGTCGGGTGATTACTATTTTGATAAGCATGCGATGCATTGCGATGCGCAAAAATTATCTGCCTCCGGCTCTATTGGCGATATCCGATTTGACCCGGCCCATCCCGTAACGGTGTTGCAAGAACATCGACAAAATAAAAATAACAAACCTGCTTGTATTAGTACGGACTATTATTTAACAATTGAGGAACTTTCTATCATTGGTTAACAAGAACGTTTGATTGGTTAAAGACCCTTCCATGCTACAGCCTGCGATTCCTACTCAACTCGACGCCACATTGGCAAGCATCGACGCATTGATGCATACGCAGCCGGATGAGGCGCTTCACCTTTGCGAGCAGGTGTTTGTCGATGCAAGAAAATTGCAGAAGCCGTTGGCGCAGGTAGTCGCGGCAGAACGTTTCGGTTTGATCATGGATCATCGCGGGCGTGGCGTCGAGGCGCGCAACACGTTGTTCGAAGCAGTGCAGGTGGCGCAATCTGCGCGGTTGTTTGCCAACGAAGCGAAGCTATTGGAACAAATCGCGCGCGGTTATTACACCGCCGGCGATTATCGGCAAGCGATTCAATATTGGGTACGGTGCCAGGAAGTTTCCGACCAGGCCGGGAAGGATGCGCGGACATGGTTGCTGGCGAAAGTCGGACTGGCGCAGGTCTACTTTGCACTCAACGATTATTACTCTGGCCTCGCACTACTAGAAGAAGCCGAAAGCCGGATTCAGGAAGTTGATGACGCTCATCTGGATGCAAAAATCAAGATCAACGTTGGCGTTGCATTGGGAAAGACCGGCCGCGGCAAAGAGGCTTCAGTCGCTTTTCTTGGTGCGTTGGAAATATGCACCAGGCATGGTTATCTGGATTACGCAGCCGAATCAAACTTCCGTCTCGGACAGCTGGAACTGGACAACGGTATGTACGACGCTGCGATGACCTACCTTGACGCTGCGCTGGTTCAGGCCCGTCAGGTGAATTATCGTTGGGTCGAAGCGCATATCCTCGCTACGCAAGCCGAAACATACGCGCATCGCGGCGAATATCCGATGGCGATGGAAAATATTAATGCCGCCCAGGGCATTGCGACTGTGGACGGTTTTGAGCATATGCTCGCCGACCAGCAATTCGCGGCATCACGTTACGCGGAAGCGATGGGCGATTTTCAAACTGCGTTGAGGGAATTTCGCGGAGGATTTGATTGTCAACAGCGGATGCTCGCAAGCTCCGCATCAGAGCGTAACAAGGATCTGGAAGAAAAAACCGGACTGCGCCCAAGTGTCAGCCGGCTGCTGGTTGAGCTGGCCAACAACCACTTGATCGAAGAAGGTCGACTCGATCCTGCATTTCATTTGATTACACAAGAGAGCAGCCGCATCCTCAATGTGGAACGTGCATCGATATGGCTGCTGGACCGACAGACCGGCACACTTGTATGCCGCAATCTTTACTTGGCCGATCGCGGTGAGTATGCACGCGAAAAAGTATGGCGACGCAAGGATTGCGCACTCTACTTCGACCGTCTGACAGACCGCAATCCGATTGTCGCCCATGACGCAATGCATCACCCCCATACGTCGATGCTGGATCTTTTTTATTTGAATGAGCGCGATATCAAGTCAATGCTGGTCTTTCCAATTTGGCTCGCCGGCCAAACTACCGGCATTTTATGTTTTGAGGCAGTGGGCACGCAACGCAACTGGACACCGGATGACCTCTTGCACGGTAGCCAGTTGACAGAGGTAGCGGCGCGCGTCATTTCCGGTTACGAGCGTAAGCAATTCCAACAAGAGATCAGCACCCTGAATGCGCGGATGATGCAGGTCAACGAGATGCTGGAAGCGCGCATTATGGAGCGCACAGCGTCACTGGAACGGCACACCGTGGAATTGCATGAGATGCATGACAAGCTCTACCAGAGCCGGCAGCAATTACGCCAGGCAGAAAAAATGGCGTCCCTCGGCCGGGTTGCTGCGACCGGCATAACGGAAGTGGAGGCGCCCGTCAGTCGTATCGTGTCCGGACTTTCCGCCCTTGATATCCATCACAAAAATCTGTTGTCGCTGCTGGCCTCGTACGAAGCCGCTGAAACAGGGCTGCCGGACACTGCAAGAAATCAGCTCGCAATCCTGAAACGTGATTGCGGGCTGGACTCCTTGCGAGATGAACTTTCGCAGTTGACGCAGAAATCACGACAGGACATTACGCGTGTGCAGAGCTTCATGACTTACTTGCGTGATGTCCCGAATGTAGATCCGGAGGAAGCAACTACGCCGCAAAAGAATTAAGAACGGCTAACAAACTGCCGCTCCAGGACAAGATTTTCAGTGCCAGGGTATTTCGAATTCAGCTGAGGGGGAAATGCAATGTGTCCGGTTGAGAAACATGCTGCGACGATGGGCGAAAAAGCGCCGACTAATGCACCAAGTGTGCAGACGGCCGACGACATCCTCGTTCAAACCGGCCGGATAACATCGCACTTCGCGCTTCTTGAGCGTGGCTTGGTTGAACTGGCGCATATGCTGCTCGGCGTTCCCGACAATATCGCGAAAACCATTACAGGGGACCTCTCGCTGCATGCCGTTCAAACGCTCGCCGGATCATTGGCGAAAGAGCGCGTACCTGAACATTCTGCAGAGCTGCGCAGGATACTCAAAATGATCGAGAAGGCGGAAGACAAAAAAAATAGCGTATCGCGTTTTTTGTGGGGAGCGTTAACGGCTGCGGGAGAACAGAAATCCACGAGGGTGGGGCCGGGATTGCGTTTGAACGAAGGCGAGTTGAATGCGAATGACCTCTTCAATATTGCAACGGAGATTTCTGTCGCCGCACACGAGCTGGAAAAGTTTCGTATGAAGATCAAGCAGGCAATCCGAAAATAGACCTGTACGATCGTCTCGCGAATGTATGTAACAAGGCTGGGCCGCTTAACGATCACGGCGCTGAGGGAAGAAAATGGAAGCGATCAAAAAAGAAGAAGGTGTGCCGCAATTCGACCAGCGCCTGTTCGGACTGCTGGAAGTTGTGTCCGACTGGTACTGGGAGCAGGATGCAGATCTTCGCTTTACTTTGTTGACCGGGGCCGCGTTGGAAAGGGTAGGTATCGACTCGAAAGCGGACTTGGGGAAAAAGCGATGGGAACAGAACGGCGTCCTGTTGGACGACAACGACAGCTGGAGCAAACACAAAGCCCTGCTTGAAGCGAGAAGGCCCTTTACCGATTTCGTCTACAAATACATCGATGCCAATGGAGAACAGCATTACGTCAGTGCAAGCGGGCAACCGGTCTTTGACCAGTCAGGGGAGTTCCATGGTTATCGCGGTATCGGCAAGGATGTGTCATCGCATATCCATTTGATCCAGCGCGAAGAGCGCTACCGCAATCTCGTCGAGCTGTCGGCAGATTGGGCATGGGAACAGGACGACCAGTACCGCACGATTTATATCGACGGCAAGATTGAAGAGAAATCGGGCGTGACGCCGGAATCGCGGCTCGGCAAATGCCACTGGGATTTTCCGACGCCTAACCTGACCGAGGAAGACTGGGCAAACCATCGTGCGCAACTGGACCGGCGCGAACCGTTTCGCGACCTTGAGCTGCGCATGCCTGATGCGCTGGACGGCCAGCGTTGGGTTTCGCTATCGGGCCAACCTGTATTCGATATCGACGGAAACTTCAGAGGCTACCGCGGCATTGGACGCGATATTACTGCGCGCAAAAATAATGAAGAACGCATACGTTATCTCGCCACACATGACGCATTGACTTCGCTGCCTAACCGTTCCCTTTTCAGTGAATTTTTGCAGCGTACGATCCAGTCCGCACGGCGTTATGACCGCAGCTTTGCGGTGGTGTTCATCGATCTTGACCGCTTCAAGATGATCAACGACACACTAGGGCACGACGCAGGCGACACTCTGCTCAAGGTCATCAGCATACGGCTGACCGAATGCCTGCGTACCAGCGATGTCGTTGCGCGCCTCGGCGGCGATGAATTTGTCGTATTGCTTCAGGAAGTCGAAGAATCGATCGATGCAAGTTCTGCGGCCAACAAGATACTTTCTGCCGTCATCAAACCCGTGATGCTGATGGATCAGGAATGCCGCATTACTGCAAGCGTAGGGATTTGCATGTTTACCGGCGTGGAGGATGAACAGACGCTGATGAAAAATGCGGATATCGCGATGTATCGCGCCAAGGAGGATGGCAAGAATAACTATCGTTTTTATTCCGACGACATCAAGTCGCAGTCGCTGGAACGGATGATTCTTGAAACCAGTCTGCGTCGCGCGGTCGAGTTCAAACAATTTTTCCTGCACTACCAGGCGCAGGTCGACGTCAATTCCGGTGCGATTACCGGCGTCGAGGCGCTGGTACGCTGGAACCATCCGGAGCTGGGGGTGGTTCAGCCGCTGCAATTCATCCCTCTCGCCGAGGAGACCGGATTGATCGTGGCTATCGGGCGATGGGTATTGAATGAGGCATGTCTGCAGAACGTCCGATGGCAGAAGGAAGGTCTTCCGCCGACTTGCATGGCGGTCAATCTTTCGGCACGGCAGTTCGTCGATGATTCTCTGCTCGCAGATATCGCCAACGCGCTCGAAGAATCCGGGATGGATCCAAAGCTGCTGGAGCTTGAACTGACTGAAAGCATGGTGATCCATAATTTTGAACTCGCCACCGAGCTGCTGCTGTCTATTAAAAAGATGGGTGTGAGACTCGCAATCGATGATTTTGGCACCGGCTATTCTTCCCTCGCGCAGTTGAAGCATTTTCCGATCGACACGCTGAAAGTCGACCGGTCTTTTATTCGCGACCTGCCGAATAATATTGAAGACCGTGCGATTACAAAAGCCATTATCGACATGGGCAAGACGCTGCATTTGACAGTCGTAGCCGAAGGCGTCGAGACGAAGGCTCAAGAGAATTTTTTACGGGAAAACAATTGTGACGAAATTCAGGGATTTTATTTCAGCAAACCGATTGCGCCAGAGCAGTTCGCAACGCTATGCAGATTCCATAGTGACAAAGTCAACAAGCACGAGGGTCTGGAGTAAAGTGTACCCTTGAAGTAGGACAATCGGGAGATAAGCATGAGTCGCAAATTTATTCTGGCAGCCTTTCTGAGTGCGGGAGTCCTGCTATCGTCGCCCGTGTATGCGGTCGATAAGATTGAGCTTTGGACGATGAGCATGAAGCCAAAGTTCAATTCCTATTTCGAGGCGCTGGTAAAAAAATACAACGCAGAGAACAAGGACGTAAAGGTCGAATGGGTCGATTACCCCTGGGACGTGATGCAAGCCAAAATCGTCGCGCGCGTGTCGGCAAACAAGCCGCCGGCGCTAGTCCATCTGAATGTGACCTGGGCTTACGAGTATGCGCGTCTTGGTGTGATCGTGCCGGTGGATAGCTGGATAAGCGGCGTCAAGTCTACTTATACAAAAGCTGCAATCGACGATGTTACCTTCGACGGAAAAATATATGGCTTCCCGCAGATCAGCAATGTTGCGGTCATTGCGTATAACAGCAAGATTTTTCAGGCAGCCGGGCTGACACGCGCGCCGAAAAGCATGGATGAACAAATTGAATTTGCGCGACAAATTCATGCCAAGACCGGCAAGGCCGGCTTCGGGCCAGGGCTAGGGAAGCCGGACGGATTTTTCATGCAACAGGGTCTGCCTATCATCAAGAACAATCAGGCAGTTTTCAATTCGCCGGCACACGTTGAGCTGTTGCAGAAGCTGGCTGTCGCTTACAAGGAAGGCGCCTTGTTGAAGGACAACCTGTTCGCGGAAGATAACTTCCCATCCATCGTCGATGCATACAAGGGTGGCCGGCTCGGCATCCTCGTCGCGCCCCCCGTCGGCATCAAGCGTATTCAGCTCGATGCGAAGGACATTTACGCGATTACCGAAGTCGCTCCTGCGCCGCTCGGCCCAACCAAGATCGCAGATGGCGCGTGGCTGTTTCATTTCGCCGTACCGAAGGGCGTTGATCCGAAGATCATGCCGGCCGTCGCTGCGTTCGCGCAGTATTTGACCAATGCGGATAACCAGCTGGAATTTTGCAAGCTGTCGGGCGCGATGCCGACTTCGATTAAAGCGGCAAAAGATCCGTTCTTCCAAAGCGTACCCGATGACGCCGGTGCGATCGAGAAGGCGATTGCAGCCGCAGCCGGTAGCATGAAATATGCGCGGACTTTGTACGTTGCGGGCGTACCGCATTACGATGAATTGCGTCGTGTTCTGGTCAATGCAGTTGAAAGCGGAGTGACCGGGAAGAAAGACATCAAGACGGCGCTGGACGAGGCAGTTGCGATCTGGAACAAAAAACTCGCGCAATAATCCTAGATTCCTCGGTTGACCGCTCACTGTTGCTCGGAAAGCCTTATGAATACGCACTTTATGTCGTTCGATAACCACCACCATTTGGGTGAGATCGCTACAGGCACGATTGCCCATTTTTCCGGCCGGCTGGCGTCGTTGCTTCTCCTTGCAGAATGAAGTCTGCTGCGTCGTCGCTCCTAGCCAGCCGGCCGGGAAAATGCACACTCGCACCTGTCCAACCGAGGAATCTAGGATAAAGCGGCATCGAAGGGGACGGGAAACTCGTTGATCCCGGAATTTATTTGACGGCGTTTCCGCTCAGGAGAGATTCAATGTCTTTCTTCGCGCCTATGCCTTCGTGAAAAAGCACTTGCTTGCCTGAGGGGTCGTACAGGATGCTGGTGGGGTAACTCCTGATGTCAAACTGCTTCGCCTGCTTCTGGTTGCCTGCAATGATCGGATAAGTGACCGTCAGCTTTCCGATAAACTGCGCAACTTTTCTTGGATTTTGGCCATCCACCGCAAGTCCGAGTACCACCAGGTCTTTTCTGGACTTGCTCAAAGTTTCAAGTTCGGGTATTTCCAGCAAACAGGACGGATTCGCAGTGGACCACACATTGAGCAATACCCATTTACCCTGATATCCGGCCAATGTATGGTTGCCACCCTGTATGTCTGTAAATGAAAATCCTGCCGCACCGGCTCCTGCTGCATCGGCGAGTAGTGGAAAAATCAACAATGCCAGAAGGAAGACTCTCTTGATCATGGATGTGTCTCTCATGTTTTCCGCGGAACCACTGACCAGCACAGTGTACTCCGCAACGCGCCGTTAAATACAACTGTTCTTAACCCAACGGCCTCTACTGCGGCATAGTGTCGCAGCAGATTCAATCCGGCATGACTAGCCAGGCAAACCGATATAATCCTACGATGATTTTCTCGACTTACTCCCGGGTGGCGCCGCAACACGAGGCGCTACGCACGATCGTGCTGATGCGCGCAATCTCGCTGGTTTGCCAGATTCTTGTCGTCGCACTGGCGCAATTTTGGCTGGGTATCAGCTTGCCGCTTCCTCCGCTGCTGGCGGCAATATTGTTTCTGGCCGCATTCAATATCTGGACAGGTTGGCGCATGAAACGCATTGATGCGGTCGGCGATACGGCGTTGTTCATGCAGTTGTTGGTTGACGTGGCTACTCTCTCCGCTCTGTTGTATTTTTCCGGTGGCGCAACCAATCCTTTTGTTTCGTTCTATCTGCCCGCGCTTGCCGTGGCGGCGGCGATTCTTCCGTGGCTGTATGCATCGATACTGGCGGTATTTTCTGTAGCCGCTTATTCGATGCTGGCATCGAACTACGTGCCTTTGCATATCATGGATCCCGAACGTGCGGTTACCTATCATCTGGCCGGCATGTGGGCGAACTTCGCCGTGTCGGCAGCGCTTATTACCTGGTTTGTCGCGCACATGTCGCGGGCAGTACGGGAGCGCGACACACAGCTCGGGCTGGCGCGTGAAGAGCATCTGCAAAACGAACGCATCGTGGCCCTGGGCGCCCAGGCAGCAAACGCTGCACATGAAATGGGTACGCCATTGTCGACGGTCGCGGTGATTGCGGGGGAGCTAATGCACGAAGCAAAGCACGACGCTACTCTGGCTGCCTATGCTGAGGATATTGCCACCATCGAGACACAGATAGCCTTATGCAAAACCGTCCTTGACCAGATGGGACAGAAGGCCAAGGACGACGCTGCAACGCAGGGTGCAGCGGTCGAGTTGCATGACTGGTTGCGCCAATTCGTCGGCGAGTGGCGATTGCGACATCCGGAAATCCGGGTCAATCTTTCGCCGTGCTCCAGCACTGCAGGCATAGGCAACACGCGCGCGATCGGCCAGATTCTGTCGACCTTGCTCGACAATGCGGCGCGTTCGATAGCTGGTACGGACGCTGCAGTCGACGTATCCATGAGTGTGGAGCGCGGAAATGCGGCAATCCGGATAGACGACGAAGGCCACGGCATTCCTTCGGTGCTCTTGTCGAAGTTGGGGCACGAGCCGGTACAGAGCGTGACTGGCGGACAAGGCATCGGCCTCCTTTTGGCGTTCGCTACCGCACGCCAAATCGGCGCGACTATCGTTCTTGCCCCTCGCAGCCCCTGCGGCATTTCGGCATCGCTAACGGTGCCACTGACATGAATCCAACCTTCCTGATCCTGGATGATAACGACGTGTTTTCTACGACGCTTGCGCGTTCACTTGGCCGTCGGGGATTCGAAACGACCACTGCGCATAGCGGCGAGCAGGCGTTGGCCGCAGCCATGCATACCGTGTTTGATTATGTGACGATAGATTTGAATCTGGCTCAAGATTCAGGTCTGCAATGGATCGCACCATTGCGCAAGGCCTTGCCTAATGCAAGGCTGCTGGTACTGACCGGTTATGCGAGCATTGCAACGACCGTGCAGGCCGTGAAGCTCGGCGCGGATGATTATCTCGCGAAGCCGGCCAACGTCGATTCGATCCTGTCGGCGCTGAAATTCGACGGTGGTAGAGCCGACATTCTGGACTCTAGCGCGCTTGCTGCACCGCTTACCGTCGACCGTCTCGAATGGGAACATATCCAGCGCGTGCTTGCCGAGCATCAGGGCAATGTATCTTCTACGGCGCGCGCACTCAACATGCATCGACGTACATTGCAGCGCAAGCTGGCGAAGAAGCCGGCAAAGAAATAAGCGCTCCGGGAAAGATGCCGCTCGCAGCGTACTCTAAGTACCCCGTCTCTAATCCTTCCTTCTGCAACGCCTCGATCTTTTATTAAAGTTGCATCTTCCCATGCAATAATTGATAAAAATAAACAAGGGGATGCCGTGGAATCATTTCTTACCTATGCTGGTATTGCGCTCGCATTGTTCGTCGCATTCAACGCAAAAAACCAGGCGGCAGGGCTCGAACAAATCGTCAGGGAGTTGAGGAGGGAACTCGCCGCACTGCGCGCGCAAATAGCGGCGAGCACCACACAGGGTGGACGTGCTGCAGGCTCCGATCCTGCAGCGGCCATCGTTCCTCCGGCCGAGAGACCCACTGTTAACACTGATCCGATAAGCGTTGCCGCACAAAGCGCACCCGCTGCGATTGCACCTGCAGCGACAGCAACTGCCACCATCAAACCTGCCGCATCGACTCCGCATTTCCCTCCTGCCGATACACCTAAACTCGCAACGCCCCGTCCAGCAATGCCGCCAGTGAGGCAACCCGGCATGCTCGATTCTGCGCTGGTCATCAAGGCGAAAGAATGGCTGTTCGGTGGCAACCTGGTGGCGAAAATTGGTTTGCTGATCCTGTTTATCGGTATCAGTTTCTTGCTGAAATATGCGACGGCAGACATCGTTGTACCAATGTCGATCCGGCTTGCAGGTATCGTAGTGGCCGATATTGCGCTGCTGCTGTGGGGCTGGCGTATCCGCATCAAGCGTCCGGGTATCAGTCTTCCGGTGCAGGGCGCCGCGATGGCGATCCTGATGCTGGTGACGTTCGGCGCTTTTCGCATGTATGAATTGATTCCGGCCGGACTGGCGTTCGGACTGCTGTTTGTGTTGACCGGGTTCACCTGCCTCTTGGCGGTATTGCAGAACGCGTTATGGCTGGCCATCTTCGGTATCGCAGGTGGCTTCGCTGCACCGATCCTTACCTCTACCGGGCAAGGCAGTCACATCGGATTGTTTTCGTACTACACGTTGCTGAATCTGGGAATACTTGGCATCGCCATGCGGCGTTCGTGGCGCGCATTGAATGTGCTCGGTTTCGTTTTTACCTTTGTGATCGGCACTGCGTGGGGGGTGTTGAAATACGTACCGGAAAACTATCTTTCCGCCCAGTTGTTCCTGATCCTGTTCTTCCTGTTTTATGTGGCAATCGCCATCATCTACGCATCGCGCCAGGCGCCGCAGTTGAAGAACTATGTCGACGCCACGCTCGTGTTCGGCACGCCGCTGGTCGGGTTCGGCTTGCAGTTCGGCCTGGTCAAGCACATGCAATTCGGATCGGCGTTTTCCGCTCTTGCGCTGGGCTTGTTTTACATGGTGTTGACGCTGGTGTTATGGCGCAAGCGCGGTACGACATTGAAGCTGCTGGCAGAATCTTTTTTCGCCTTGGGCATCGTGTTCGGCACGCTGGCGATTCCATTCGCGCTCGATGGGCGTTGGACCTCTGCGGCGTGGGCGCTGGAAGGCGCAGGCATAGTTTGGGTCGGATTGCGGCAGCGACAAACGCTGGCCTGGATGTTCGGCTTGCTGGTACAGGCCGGCGCCTGGCTCTCGTTCATTGTCTCGGTCAGCGGGCTTGATCCCACCGCAGCGACGCAGTCGAATCTCTGGCTCGGATTCCTGCTGCTGGCAGTAACCGCATTCCTGATGGCGACCAATTTCCGCTCGCATGCGGGTCGCGCGACGCCGGAAGAGGGTTATGCATTCGGTCCATTCGCGACAGTATTCCTTGCGCTGGCGTCAATCTGGTTTGTCGCCGGGGCGTGGGCCGAAATATGGTTGCGTACCAGCGGTGCCATGCAAGCCACGCTGCTGGTTGGTAGCGCGATGGTTGCGGCTATCGGTCTAGGTTTTATCGCGCAGCGCATGCAGTGGCAGGCCGCCAGATATTTCGCGGTGGCGGTGCAGATTGTTGCCGGTGTTACGCTTTTTTACCTGGCGCTGGATCAACTTGATTGGCCAAAATACAGCAACTCGACCAATCTGTTTGATGGACCATTCCTCGGCTCGCTAATGATAGGCGGTGCTGCATTTTTCAGCAGTTGGGTATTCAACCGACAGTCCGCAGGCAATACGCAAAGCGGCCTGGGCAAATTGTCCAAGGCCTTGCGGTTGTGGTCCGAGTTCTGGTGGTTTAGCCTTATCCTGTACACGCTGGCAGGCTGGGTAACGACCCATTACCTGATCTACATGCAAGAATCGAGTTCGCACAACTACGGGATATTCGCGTGTATTTACGGTATCGGCCTGGCTTTATCAGGTCCTCTGTTCGCACTTCTTGCGCGCCGTTTGCACTGGCCCAGCCTGCGCGGCGCCGTCTTGCCTTGCTGGTGGGCGCTGGCTATCGCGACTATCGGCATTGTCGCCTATCTGTATGCGGGTGATCAGATGCCATCGCAAGAAGTATGGATTGCCTATCTTGCGCTATGGCTGGCCGGTGCATGGCTAATGCGTTTTTGGCAAAGCACCGCATGGCCGGTGAAAACATGGCGTCTCAAGACGCTGCACATACTGCGTACCGCAGGTCCATGGCTGATGATCTGGCCTGTTGGCTACTATTGGATTTCAGTTTGGCTGAGTGCCGGTACGCAACAGGAAAATCAATTGCTGACCGAAGCCGGCTGGTTCACTTCCGGCAGTTGGGCACGCTATCTGCCGGCGTGGGCGATGATGCTGGCGATCGGATGCCTGATGCAACGCGTGTATGTGAACGGCTGGCCGGTCAAGCCGCTGGCGCAATGGTATCAGCGTCGCCTGATACCGATGGCAACAGCATGGTCGGTGATATTGGTCATTGCATGGAACCTGACGCAAAACGGAGCGATGGCACCGCTGCCCTACTTTCCATTGCTGAACCCGCTTGATCTGAGCACCTGCTTCGCCATACTGCTGGGCATCGCAACCTATCAGCTGCTCCACGTCAACCTCGAACCCGATAGCAGCGGCCTGGGACAGCCGCATCGTATATATATGACGCAGCTTCCGTTTATCGCGGCCGTCGCCGCGTATGGATGGTTCAATCTCATGTTGTTGCGTACGGCATCGCATTACCTGGATATCCCGTATCAGGTGGACCACGTGTTTGCCTCGCAATTTGTGCAGGCGATGCTGTCGCTGGTCTGGAGTGCGACTGCGTTGCTCCTGATGCGTCGTGCCGCTGCGCGTGCGGCACCGAAGCTATGGGTGATAGGCGCGGTGTTGCTGGGAGCGGTGGTGGCCAAGTTGTTCTTCGTCGATCTTTCCAACGTCGGTGGTGTGGCGCGGATTATTTCTTTTGTGGGCGTGGGCTTGTTGATGGTGGTGATTGGTTATGTCGCACCTTATCCAACACCTGCAGTCCAGCCCGTAAATCAGAAAGAGCAAGATGCGCCTGCGACATGACAACCATCACGCGAATTTTCTTTACGAAATTGACGGAGTGCTAGCCGAATGAAATTATCAACCAACATATCAACGAAATTGGCGCGAGCGGCGACATGGTTGTTCATACCGCTGCTGCTATTGCTGCCTCAGGTCGCCGGCGCGCATCGTCTCTTGCATCATTTGAGACAACCGGTCGCAATAGAGCAGGAAGATAAGGTACCGGTTTCGGATACGGCACGGGATTACACACACACCATTCCGCTCAACGTCAGCGGCAAGCAGGGAGTCGTCGGCTTCAGGCTGCCGCAAGCGGTTTACCTGCACGCGCATTCAGCTGACTTGAACGACGTGCGCATCTTCGACGCCACCGGGGCCAAGCTGCCGTTTGCGTTGCAGGTTCCGCAGTTGCAGGCGCACATGGAACGGCAGTCGCTGCCGGTCAAAATCTTCCCGGTCACTTCTAGTCAGCCTTCCTCTGCATCTGGTGGCGCGATTGATCTGGATATCAGGACCGGCGCTGATGGCACTCTACTCTCCGTGAAAACAAAAGCCGGCAATGGCGCAAAAATGCCCGCGCAAAACGCCCATTTGGTTGGCCTGGTGCTGGACGCACGTCAATTCGATCAGGCGGGCAAGCCTATCGAGAAGACCTTGATAGACGCGCTGCATTTTAGCCTGCCGGCACAGACAACGTCGTACTCGGCACAGGTATGGCTGGAGGTCAGTGAGGATCTGACGCAATGGGATACGATAGGAGCGGCTGAGTTAAGTTGGCTGGTCAACACCGACACACAGACTCTGGCGAATGACCGTCTGGAATTCGAACCGCGCAGTTTCCGCTACGCGCGCTTGACCTGGCGCAACGGCGAGCCACTTCAGTTCGCAGCAATCACCGCCGAGTCGGTGGTTCAAACTCAAGACGCTCCGGTAATCGAGAAATTGGTACTGCAGCCGTCGCCCGGAAAAGAAGCGCAGGATCTGGTGTACAAAGCGGCGATTGCAATTCCAGTGGAAAAAATCGGCCTGCAATTCACAGAAGAAAACGTGGTCTTGCCGGCAGATCTGGGTAGCTATTATGAGTTACCCAGCCGTCAAATCGGGCAACCGACGACATGGCGCTTCGAGCCCTGGACACGTGCGACTTTTTATCAAATCACGCAGGCAGGACAAGTCCGGCGCTCAGGTGATATATCGGTATCGCTGACACATGCCGATGAATGGGTGCTGCGTCCGCAAGTGGCGACCAACACCAAGCCGACTCTCAGCATAGCCTGGCAGCCTGCAGCCGTGATTTTTTTAGCGAGCGGTAAAGGTCCTTACACCCTGGCATTCGGCCGCGACAAAGTGAAATCAGCGACGCTGGACCTGTCGCAGGTCGCGCCCGGATTTACCGTACCGGAACTGGCGAAACTGGAACAGGCAGTCGCAGGTCCGATGCAAACGCAACAGGTGCAGGCATCGAGGCAGGATAGCGACGCTGCTGTGGCGAGTGCCTCGGCGAAGACGAAGACTTGGATACTATGGGGCGTGTTGTTACTGGGTGTTGCTGTGTTGGGAGCGCTGACCTGGAGTTTGTTGAAAGAGATGAAAAAATGAATCTCGCATGTAAATAGCTTATCAGGATTTGCGGATTTCTCCCCTCGCCCGCAGGCGGGAGAGGGGCCGGGGGTGAGGGAGCACGCAAGAGCAGCGCCTTTCATGCATCTTCATACCTTTTACGGATGTGCTTGAGACAAGTTCGCTGTCTTGGCAAACTCCATCACCCTCACCCCCGCCCCCTCTCCCGCCTGCGGGAGAGGGCAGAAATCCGTAATTATTCATCACCATTCAAACGCAGCGTACGCATCCGAATCAACAGATACAAAGCCGGCAGCACAAACATCGACAACAACGGCGCGCTGACCATTCCCCCTATCATCGGTGCGACGATGCGTTGCATCACAGATGAGCCGGTGCCGCTGCCTATCATGATCGGCAACAGACCCGCGACTATCACCGCAACGGTCATCGCTTTTGGACGGACCCTCATCACTGCACCGTCGGTAATCGCCTGCACAAGGTCGGCGCGCGAATTCAAGCGACCTGTTGCCTGTCGCTGGGTGACAGCCTGTTCAATATAGAGCAGCATGACGACGCCGAACTCGGCAGCTAATCCTGCAAGCGCGATGAAACCGACGGCCGACGCAATCGACAGGTTGTGGCCCAACAGCAGCAGCAGCCAGAATCCGCCTATCAGCGAAAACGGCAGTGACAGCATGATCAGCGCCGCATTGATGGCGCTGCGGAAAATCAGATAGAGCAGCAATGAAATTATCAGCAGCGTGATAGGCACGACCACCTTCATGCGTTGGGCGGCACGCTCAAGATATTCGTACTGGCCCGACCAGCTGATCGAATACCCTGGTGGCAGCGTAATGTTGTCGTGTACAAGGCGCTGGGCATCGGCAACCACCGAGCCAAGATCCCTATCGCGAATATCAACGTAGACCCAGCCGCCGGGGCGCGTATTTTCGCTGCGCAGCATCGATGGTCCGTCAACTATGCGTATGTCGGCCAGCGTGCCGAGCAAAACCACTCCACCGTTTTCCCGCACGATCGGTAGAGTACGCAACTTTTGAACCGAATCGCGGATCTCGCGCGGGTAACGGAGATTGACCGGATAGCGTTCGAGGCCTTCGACTGTCTCTGTAATATTTTCACCGCCAACCGCACTGGCAATGACTTCCTGCACATCGCTGATGTTGAGTCCATAACGAGAGGCGGCACGTCGATTGATCTTGATATCGACATAGCGGCCGCCAGTCAGTTTTTCAGAATAGACAGATTGCGTACCCTGAACCGTCTTGACCAGATCCTCGATACGACTACCAATTTTTTCGATGATTTCTATATCCGGCCCTGCAATTTTGATACCTAGCGGACTCTTGATCCCGGTTGCGAGCATGTCAATGCGGCCGCGTACAGGTTGCACCCATACATTCGACAGTCCGGGAAATTTCACTGCGTTGTCCATTTCGACAATCAGCTTGTCGAGCGTCATACCTGCGCGCCATTCTGATTGCGGCTTGAGTTGTATGGTCGTCTCGATCATCTCAAGCGGCGCCGGGTCTGTCGCTGTTTCTGCACGGCCCACTTTGCCGAACACGTGCTGGACTTCAGGAAATGTCCTGATGATGCGATCGCTCTGCTGCAGGATTTCCGCTGCCTTGCCCACCGACAGGCCGGGCAATGCGGTCGGCATGTACAGCAGGTCGCCTTCGTCCAGTGGCGGCATGAATTCGGAACCGAGCTTGATCGCAGGATAGAGCGTCAATGCCAACAGCAGCAGCGCACCTGCAACCACTGCCCACGGCGCACGCAGTGCCTTCTCGATCAACGGACGATAAGTGGCAATCAATGTGCGACTGATCGGGTTTTCGCTTTCAGGACGAATGCGACCGCGAATAAAATATCCCATCAACACAGGGATCAGCGTAATCGAGAGTCCGGCAGCGGCAGCCATCACATAGGTTTTAGTGAAAGCCAGAGGTGCGAACAGGCGGCCCTCTTGCGCTTCAAGCGCGAGGATAGGAATAAAGCTCAGAGTAATGATCAACAGGCTGAAAAACAGCGCAGGCCCGACCTCGACTGCGGCGGTAGTGGCGAGTCGATAATTTTCTGCGATGCCCAGTTCCTGGTCTGGGTGGCGCTGATGCCAGTCCTCGATATGCTTGTGCGCATTCTCTATCATCACGATCGCGGCATCGACCATCGCACCGACCGCAATCGCAATGCCACCCAGCGACATGATGTTCGCATTGACGCCCTGCAGGCGCATGACGATGAAGGCGATCAATATCCCGATCGGCAGTGCAATCACAGCAACGAAGGCGGAGCGTAGATGGAACAGGAAGAGCAGGCAAACCAATGCGACGACCGCGAATTCCTCGACCAGTTTTTCGCTCAATGTAGCGATGCCTCGCTCGATAATCGACGAGCGGTCATAGGTCGGTACAATCTCGACACCGGCGGGGAGGCTGGCCTTGAGTGACTCGATCTTTGCCTTCACCGCGTTGATCGTCTCAAGCACATTTTTACCGGAGCGCATGATCACTACGCCGCCTGCAACTTCACCCTGTCCGTCGAGTTCGGCTAGGCCGCGCCGCATCTGCGGGCCTAGTTGAATCCGCGCCACATCCGACAGCACGACCGGCGTTCCATCACCGCTTGCCGACAATGGAATCTGCCGGAAGTCATCCAGCGTTTGCAGATAGCCCGATGCGCGGATCATGTATTCCGCTTCACCCAATTCGACCGACGCGCCGCCGGTTTCATGGTTGGCGTTTTTTACTGCAGAGATGATCTGCTTGAGCGGGATATGCAAGGCGCGCATGCGATTCGGATCAACCGTGATCTGATATTGCTTGACCATCCCGCCGACGGTCGCGACTTCCGCTACGTTCGGTACTGAGCGCAATTCATATTTGAGGAACCAGTCTTGCAGCGAACGCAATTGCGAAAGGTCGTGGTTGCCGCTCCGATCGACCAGCGCATATTCGTAGATCCAGCCGACGCCCGTTGCATCCGGCCCGAGTTCCGGCTTGACACCATCCGGCAATTTACCGGCCGCCTGATTCAAGTATTCGAGCACACGCGAACGCGCCCAATACACGTCCGTCGCATTATCAAACAATACATAGACATAAGAATCGCCGAAGAAGGAATAGCCGCGCACCACGCGCGCACCGGGCACGGACATCATCGTCGTTGTCAGCGGATAGGTAACCTGGTCTTCCACCAGACGCGGTGATTGTCCGGGATAGGAAGTCTTGATGATGACCTGCACATCGGACAGGTCAGGGATCGCATCAAGCGGGATATGCCGTACGCTGAACAGCCCTGCGATCAGCAACAGCAGCGTCGCAAGCAATACGAGCAGGCGGTTGCCGACAGACCATTCAATAATTTTGGCGATCATGTCGGGGCTTATTTCATGGATGCAGAAGGCGCTGCTTCGAAACGTTGAAGCGTGCTCCTTAAACTGCTTTCCGAATCGATCAGGAACTGGCCAGATGTCACGACCGTTTGGCCTTCACTGACGCCGTTGAGTATCTCGGTTTTGCCGTCACGCTCGCGTCCGACGATAACATCGACAGGCATGAACTGGCCACTACCTTGTGCAACGATCACGACATTGCGTTTTCCGGTAGCGATCACCGCTTCGCTAGGCACAAGCAGCGCCGGCGGCCCCTCTTGCGTGTGCAATGTAATGGTGGCGAACATGTCCGGCCGCAGTTCACCGGTAGCATTATCGATGATGATGCGTGCCTTTAATGTGCGGCTCGCCGAGGTGACACCTGGATAAAGCGATTCGACTTTACCGGTGAAGGTCTTGCCGGGAAGTGCCGCAAAATAAATCTCCGCATCGGTATCCGGCTTGACTCCGGCGATTTGATTTTCCGGTACTTCGGCGATGATCCAGACACTGCTGTAGTCGGTCAGCGTCATGATCGCTCCACCTGCAGGAACATATCCCCCCTGACGTACGTTGAGTTCACTGACGAGGCCGGTTGCAGAGGCGCGCAGCGCGACGCGACGCTGTATCTGTCCTGAGCGGTCAAGCTCATCTATTTGCTCAGGTGATAGTCCAAGCAACTGCAGCCGGGCGCGCACTGCATGCAGTAGCTGCTCGCCGCGCTCGCCTTCGTTTGCAGATTTCTTGACCAGCAATAATTCTTCCTGTGCGGCGACGATATCAGGCGAGTAAATTTCGGCTACCACCTGGCCTTGCTGTACCGGGTCGTTGACTGCACGTACCGCCAGGCGTTCGATCCAGCCTGCGGCACGGCTCTGCAATACTTCGATGCGCCGCTCGTCGGGCTTCACGATACCGACAACATCGAACACCGGCGAGAAACTGCCGAGCTCGACCCGGGCAGTGCGCACGCCCAGATTCTGCAAGGTCCTGCCGATAACCGTCACACCTGTCTTTGAATTTACACCTGCCTCGTCGGCGTAAACGGGGACGAGCTGCATATCCATGAATGGCGACTTCCCCGGCCTGTCGAAGCGGGTTTCTGGCACCATCGGGTCATGCCAGTACAACACCTTGCGCTCCTGTTTTGCAGACGTCGACGCAAACATGCCGCCGTGCCGCTTGAATGCCCAGAAGCCGGCCGCGGTCACGGCGAGTACGAGAGCCAGCACGGTTATGGCGAATTTATTTCTGGCGACGAATTTCGCCGACGCGTTTGGATTATTCATAAAAGTCCAGTTGTATGCGTGCCTTTGCAGCGGCGATTTGCAATTGAAGCAGCTCGATTTTCGCTTCAAGCGCATAACGGCGCGCTTCAAGTACGGCTGAAAAATCGGCTTTGCCGTTGCCATAATCGATCATCGTTGCCTGTAGTCGAAGAGGCGCGTTTGGTACCACGGATTTTTCATACAGGTCGAGTCGCTCTTGCGCAAATTGCCAGTCGGTGTAAGCCTTGCTTAACTCCGATTCCAGCATGCGTATGCTGTCGGTTGCCTGGGAATCCAGTTTCTCGCGCAGTGCATGCAGCGTGGGCATTATGGGTTCTTCGGGATGCAGTTCTGTTTTAGGATCCGGCCTGTAATTGTCTTCTACCGCTTTCATCTCGGCATCTGCGATTTCTTGTGCAAACCAGTACATCAGTTGCATCGGATGGCTGCCAATTTTCGCTTTCAAATCCTTGTATGCGGGCGGCGCACTGGAGGCCATCTTTTCATCGAGGGTATATGGTTTGTCGCCGATCCATCGCGCCAGGTCGGCTTGCGCGTCTGCGATCTGATTTCTCAATTCAATTTCCTGGCTGCGGGCAGCATTGAATGCATCTTCAGCTTTCCAGATATCGGTCTGGCTGTTCTTGCCCGCGCGGAAAGCAATTTTGGAAGAGGCGATCTGATCGGCATATTCGGTCAGCATTGCCTGTTGCAGAACAACTGCATGTTGCGCGTAATACAGGCGCAGCCACGCGAGGGCTGCGTCGCGCTTGATGACACGCGATAGGATGGCCGCCTCTGGACTATGCTGGACTTGCCGATTCCGCCTGAACCGAATTTTGATTCGATCTTCAACCGGCAAAAGACCGTCCCCCAGAGTGAGGATATCCTGCGTCAATAAATTCTGTCTACTGCGGAAATTTTCTACCGCCGTTTTGATTTCCGCCAGCTTTGGATCGTCGGTATTGATAAATCGTATCGTAGAGCTCGCGAGACTATTTGAATCATGCGAACGCAGTGCCGGTTGGTTTTCCACCGACATGCGGACGGCTTCGTCCATCGAGAGGACATGGTCCGAAACATCGTCGGCGATGCATGCGCAAGGCAGACATGCAAACAACAGGCCAAAAATTAAATACCAACCGTCCTTACTGCGCATTTCAGTAAGCTCCTTCGACATAAGCGTCTTGCCAATCCGCAATTCTACTGGCGAAATAGTTAAAAAGGGGCAGAAGCGCCTTTTTAACGATGCTGGCGGATAGCGATGCGTAAAGTGTTGTGCCCAAGTTGTACCCATCCTGCATCGAAGTGATGCCGTTGATGCCTCCGGCGAATTCGAAATAGCCGACCGCCACCAATGTCAAATCAGGCATTCAATGTGGAAAATTTGTAAAGATTGAATAAGATTTAGCACTTTGGTTTCCTATGGGATATATTCCTATCCTTGCCATGGTTGTGACCGCAGCCAGATTACGCGCATGATGATGTCACCGGATGAATTACCAGGGCCGTTGATTGTCAGGTATTTGAATAGGACTCACGCATAATGGCCGAAAAAATCACTGTCGTTCCCGCGCATGCGGGAATCCATGGGGTGGCAATTCGATCAAGCGCCGCATGGATTCCTGCATGCGCGGGAATGACGAATATATAGTGTGTGTAAATCCTATTGAAGTTACATAGTTTCTTGATTAAACGAACTTATACGGTACAACTAATATGAAATCAGTTTCTATCTCCCACCTGTTTTTCTTCATTGCATTTTCAGCGTCTTCGCTTGTCCATGCAGCGCCTTTTGCCTATGTATCCAATGAAAAATCAGGCACGATGTCCATTATCGATACGGCAAATGACGAAGTCGTCGCCGAAATGAAAGCAGGCGCAAAGCCGCGCGGAGCTGCTGTCAGCAAAGACGGTAAATTTCTGTTTGTCAGCGATCAACCAGCCAATGCGATTCAGGTCGTCGATCTTCAGACTCGGCTGGTGGTGAAGCAGATAGAGCTCGGCGAATCACCGGAAGGTGTCGGTATCTCGCCTGACGGCAAATGGGTCGTGGTCGCCAGCGAAATAAAGAACAGCATTTCGTTCGTCAACACCGTCTCCCAAAAAATAGAATTCAGCGTCAAAGTAAACGGGAAAAATCCAGAGCATGCGGAATTCAGCCCGGACAGCAAATGGGTCTATGTCGGGGCAGAAGACGGCGAGCAGGTGGATGTAATCAATGTCGCCAAGCGCAAGCAAACCGGGCAGGTCATGGTCGGTAAACGCCCGCGCGGAATTGGTTTTATCCCTGACGGTACGCGCGCCTATGTCGCCGCAGAACTCGCCGATACGGTCTATGCGATAGACACACATAGTCTGAAAGTGATCGCCGAAATCAAGGCCGGATCATTTTCCAATGGCGTTGTCGTTACCTCAGACGGAAGTAAAGTTTACGTATCCAATGGCAAGGACGGGACTGTCTCATGCATCGATACGAAACAGAACGTTGTGATTGCCACTATTCCGGTAGGAAAGCGTCCGTGGAATATGGCGCTAACTCCCGATAATAAAAAACTCTATGTCGCCAATGGCAGATCCAACTCCGTATCCGTCATTGATACCGAAACCAATCAAAAAATACGCGACGTCGAGGTGGGCGAAACACCTTGGGGCGTGGTTATTAAATAAGGCCTGGCCAGTTCGTCATTGGCGCAATATTTTCAATGGTAAATACTTACTCCACAACGTGATTCCATGGATTTAAAAGAGCTAAAACTGACGTCGGCAAGCGAGCACGCACGGCACCCGTGGGAGCTCGCACGCATGGAAGTGATTTATTCATTGCTGAAGTCCTTGTGTCCGGAATTGCTGGAAAGGGAAGCGACCATCTTTGATATCGGATGCGGAGACATTTACCTCATTCAGCAATTGTCAAAGCGAATTCCGCAGTGGCAGTTTTATGCAGTTGATACCGCCTTCGATGACGAACTTTTGTCGACCTATGACGTTGAGCTGAAAGGCTCAAATATCCGCGCATTCAATTCGCTGGCATCTGCATACAAAAACATGGCAGTCGGACGCGTCGACGTGATTTTGTTATTGGATGTAATCGAACATATAGAAAATGATATCGGTTTTCTTGCGGACCTTCAGCAGAGCAACCACATTTCCGCAGATACAAAGTTCTTGATCACTGTCCCGGCATATCAGGCGCTCTTTTGTTCCCATGATGTTTTTCTCGCGCACCACAGAAGGTATAGCAGTCGCCTGCTTGCAACCAATGTTCGGAAGGCCGGGCTTGCACCTTTCGAGACCGGTTATTTTTTTGGATCGCTGGTTATGCCGCGCGTTGTCCAGGTCGCAATCGAAATGCTCTTCCCGAAAAAGAAAGACGATGCGAAGGGAGTTGGCGCATGGAAAAGCAAGGGCGGGATCGATACATTCGTTAAAAATGTCCTACTATTCGATTTCAAGGCGAGTCAGTTCCTTAGTCAAAAATTGCGACTAACGCTCCCCGGCCTTTCTACCTATGTGTTTTGCAAAACAAGGAAGAGTCGCGACGCCGGCTAATGTTGCATAAAGCTGCATAGACATATCGCACGCGGCATTCATGTCGCATCCAAATTTTTTTGCCAAAACATGGCGTTGCCTTTTTCGCTTGCAAGTTTGTAATCAGCAAATCCGAATTTTCGATACAACTGCTGCGCATGCGCATTCCCCTGCAATACCTCCAACGTCAATTTGCAACAGCCGCGTTCTTTTGCAATTCGTTCGACATGTTCCAGCATCAGGATCGCGATCTGCCGGCCGCGGTATTTCGGCGAGACAATGAGATCGTGAATATTGACCAGTGGCTTGCAGGCAAATGTTGAAAATCCCTCAAAGCAGTTGATCAAGCCAACGGGTTGAACATCGGCAAATGCCAATACCCCAAACGCCGTTGGGCGCCGAGACAGCTCGGCCACCAGATGCTCCTTCACATGCGCATTTAACGGGTGCCCGCCTCCCATCGGATCTTGCGCATACAAATCAAGTAATGAAATCAATGCATTCGCATGTTCTGCGTTGCCGTAGTTAATTTTTACCGTCTCAATATTCATGCGTGGTTATCCGTTATTTCGCCAGTCTGATTGCCAATAAAAGATTTTGCTCAAATCACAATGTAACCATTTTAATACCACTCCACCTAAGGAGCGGAGGGGATATCCAGGGGGAAATAGCGCCATTCCTGGCGCCTACTTCATAGCGCCTTACCTGCAAATTCCGCAGCATGTTTATCAAGCGTCAACAATGTTCCTTTGCAAACCACTTCACGCCGCAAGGCGCCAATGCTGCAACACATGTTGGCGTGCGACAACATACATCTTTTACATAGATATTGCGCTAGAATAGAAGCATGGCAACTGTGCCCATTATCGGAAGCGGAATTAGCCCAGGTTTCTGCTTGGATTGAAACTAACGATGTCGAAAATCGCCAATGATTCACGTAATTTCTGGATAACGCCCCCAAGCTTCATCTTGTGTCCCCTATTTGACCGAGTCTGGTTTGCATGACCCCTCTAAACTTGATCCACTTCCAGTGACCATGGATAACATCTTATCCCGGCTCGTGGAAATCACCGGTCATCGCGATCACACATCGCTTGATGTGTCTGTGCTTTCCGCGTTGGAAGATCTCGTCGGCGCGGTCGAGATTCGCACGTGCGAAATTTTTCGATTTCGCGAAGACCTGTTTGTACGTCAAAGAGTTTTAATCAAATCCGGCAAACTGGTAATGGTCGAAGAATTGCCGGACGCCGAACATGGCGGCGAACCGATAGAAAATTTTCCGGTGCTACGAGCCTGCATCGAAGCGAACGCGCCGAAGGTTGAAGAAATCACGCCTGAAGGTATGCATATCCTCTGGTTCCCGATCTGGATCAATGACAAGGTCAGCACCTGTTTGTCGATCAGTAACGCGACGTCCTATTCGGGCGAAGCGCTGAAAGTTATCGAAGGCATAGTCCGGGTTTATCACAACTACCAAAGCCTGCTCGATTACAGCGAACGCGATTCGCTTACCGGCCTGTTGAACCGCAAGACGTTTGACGAAAATTTTTCCAAAATGGTTTCGTCAGTTTCCGACGGCCAGGTGAACGAAACTGACCGTCGTCATCACACCGAAAAAGAGCAGTGGCTGGCAGTAGTAGATATCGACCATTTCAAACGCGTCAACGATCAATTCGGACATTTGTACGGCGACGAGGTATTGATCCTGGTTGCAAACATTTTACGTTCGTCTTTCCGTTCGCAGGATCGCGTGTTCCGTTTCGGTGGCGAAGAATTCGTGATTCTGCTGCGCTCAACTACGCTGATAGAAGCGCGCAAAATCTTTGAACGCTTCCGCACTAACATCGAACAGCATGTTTTCCCGCAGATCGGCCAGGTCACGGTCAGTCTCGGATTTTCAAGCATCCAGGCAGAGACGCCGGTGGTGATTTTGGGTCATGCCGATCAGGCCTTGTACTACGCGAAAAGCAACGGAAGAAACCAGGTCTGCTACTACGATGAACTGGTAGAAGAGGGACTGCTGAAATCCGAAGTATCGAACGATTCCGTTGAGTTTTTCTTCGATGACATCGCGCCGGACACTGAGCCGACCACGTAGTTCTGCGATGTCGCAACGCGCGGCAATCGCCTATTCCAGCAATGTTGCACTACTACTGGCGTCACGACCAACGTAATTTCGTTGATCGCATAGCCCTGTAAAAACCTGTCATCCGCAGCCACTCAGGGCAATGAAAAATCAGTTGTTGTATGCGCTCAGGATGTCCGGCCAGAGTGATTTTGAATGACAGAATCGGCCTACGCCGCATACCGCAATGAAAATCAGGCGCATTGCACCGCTCGACTTTATCCCTTGGCCGATTCTTCACTTCTAAGTGTCTGTAGTAGCCTTAGTCCATCCACTGCAACTTTCAGTAGAGTTCTGCGGTACTCAACCATGCGCATGTCTGTGCCAAGCTTCATCTCTGGAAATTTTTGATCTATCGCTTCCAATGCGAAAACAATTTTCTCGAAATCCTCTAATCGCATTTACAAGCTCCCCAAAGAATTCCACAAACCTCGCACGACTTTCAAGACGTCATAGGCAGAGTGAATGCGAAGGACTGATTGAAGTGTTTTATGATAGATGGCAAAACTTAGGTGAGACTTAAAAAGAACGGATGTCCGGCGTTGACAGGTGCACGATTTGCACGGTAACAGGACGCGCGATTGCGAATCGCCAATGACGAAAATTCACTTCTATTTACAATCCGGGTGGCGACCTTGTCAGCGCGGGGTTGAATGACTGGAGGAGCTCGACCGGATCATAGCTCGCTTTAATGCGCCCTGAAGCTTCTGAGGCTGGCTTCACTTACTATAGGCCCATTGCACGCAACTCTTTCCATTCTGAGATTGCCCATGTCGCGGCCGGATCAGACCTCAGCGATTGCGGCCAATAATTTCTCTGCAGGCACTCGGATACCTGGCGCAGGAACGCAGTTCCGGGATCGAAGGTCTGGCGCTCTGTGCCTATGCCATACTCCTTGGCCATTTTGGCGATCTTTTCACAGACGTCTGTTGTAGGCACCATCAGCGATAGTGCTGACAGCTTTTTTGCCGAGGCGGGAGCCGCGGTATATTGCATACTCTTCCGCGATTGTTCCTGCGGAATATAAGTTGATGACTGCTGGGACAGTTCTGGATAGTTATGGCTGCTATCGGGTGCGTGATAATTTGAAGCCAATAGGCGCACTAGCGCCCAAAGCACAAAAATAATCAATGTCCAGAGCCATCGGGGCATCGACGAGCGCTTACCTGCGTGGGTGGACGTATTTGCAAACGTATCACCTATCTTCACCGCGTCCTTTTTTATATCGTCCGACAGGTCCGCATATGCTGCGCGCCATTCGGGAAGTTGCTTGATATTGGTGATTAATGAAAGCCAATTTGGGAAATGGCCAACCATGTATTCGAGCAGCTCATAATACGAAACCAGTTCTTTTTGTGTCGGCCTTGCCGGATCGCGCAAGCGTCGAACAAGGTAACTTTGCCTATTTCGAACCACGACCGGCTGGCTGTCGAACAATGCTCGTTCATGCAATACCGAATCCAGGACCACTCCGGCATGTTCCAGCGACCGCAAGCTGCTGCGACTTTCATTCCATCCGAAAACCTCGCTTGCAGCGACAAGAAGAACTTCGTGTCCTGGCTTCCATCCGTCTACCAGCAACTGCGCAATCTTGAGTTCAAAAATTGCGCGTGCGTTGATGTTGATGAGCCGATCGCTCATTAGGTGTCGCTGCAGAATGTCACGCAATGGTTTTGTGTCGGGCGGTACCGTGCTGCCGGTTGGCATGGATACACGGAAGGCAACTATGAACTGCTCGAATTCCTGCGCAGCCTCCGTTAATTCCGGCGGGCTCTCAGCAACTATGCTCGGTGTAGCCTCCTGCTGGACAGGTGGCGTACCGGAGAACGGCCGATGAACCCCAATGTCTTCCGCGTGAGGAACGTCTTCTTCCGCGAATTCAGGCTCGCTTGCTGCCTTCGTATTCCATTCCACCCACTGGAGCGCTCTTTCATAGGCTGACCGCAAATTCTGGAAGCCTGCCGCGTCAGTTTCCTGATCGATCTGCTTGAGTTCGCGTGCATACGCGCGACGGATAGCTCTTTCATCTGCATCGCGGGCAAGGGAGAGGCGTTCCAGGAAAACGGGTACCGTGGTCATGAGGAAAAAATCCTAGAGCTGATGTTCGGGTTGCGGGAAGACCCGGTTTTGCTTCTCGATTTGGTCGATCGCTTCTTCGAATGTTTTACGGTCGGCTTCGATGATCCGCGGTTCTTGCGATGCGAGCGCTTGCTCAAACTGCGCAATCCGGAAACCGAGCCACTCGCGTGTTTCGCCACGAAGCTGTTGATATAGGCGCTCCGAACGCGCCATCACCGTGCGGTTTTCCATGCGGTTGCGCGGATGGATCTTCAACTTTGAAAGGGTAGCGAGCCGTTCGGCGATCTCGCTTTGGGAAAGCATGCCCGGATTGTCCTCGATCACCAGGTTGGAGGTTTCCCCTGTCTTTTGAGTTGTCGTCTCTACCTGCAGCAAGCCATTGACGTCATAGGTAAAGCGGACATCAATTCCGCATTCCTCGATTGGTGCGGTGGGCAGCGATATTTTCAAGGTGCCTAGCTGGATGTTGTCCCTGGCCAGTCGAGCTTCACCCTGATAGACATTCAGCTGCAGCAAATTCTGTCCCTGCTGCACCGGGTAGTAGGTTTTGACACGGCTGATTGGGACCGCACTGTTACGCTCGATGATGGGGTCGAAATGACCGTTGGAGTGGGTGCCGTTGGGAAGCCGGATCGACACCTCGATCCCGAGCGAGTACGGTGACACATCGGTCATCACGACCTCGTTGAGGGCGGCATCCTTCATCTTCAGGCCGGCCTGCACAGCACATCCCAGAGCGACTACCTCGTCAGGATTGATTGTGCATTCGGGAAAGCGCCCGAACAGCCTTGTTACCAGTTGCCTTACGATAGGCATACGCGTCGCGCCACCCGCCAGCACGATCTTGTCGAGTTCATTTGCGCGCAGATTGGCGTCGCGCAGCGCCCGCTCCACGGGCGTGCGCAGGCGCAGGAGCAGGGGCGCGCAGATTTCCTCCAGCAGCGCTTCGTTCAACTGCAGCGCATATTCGTGATCACCGTCCATTACCCGTATCGTCGCGGTCGGCGCATCCGAGAGCGCGCGCTTGGCTGCTTCGGCTTGTGCATAGAGGCGTTGCATGAACATGGGATCGGTGCGCAGCGGTGCCGGCACCTGCTGACGCTCAAGGAATGTCTGCACCAGACATGCCGCGAAGTCTTCGCCACCCAGAAAATTATCGCCGGCTGACGCCCTGACCTCCATCACGCCTTCGAACATATCGAGAACTGATACGTCGAACGTACCGCCTCCAAGATCGAATACGAGGAACCGGCTTTCCGAGCCGAGTTGATGGATGCCATAGGCCAGTGCCGCAGCGGTTGGTTCATTCAACAGTCGGTCAACCTTCAGGCCGGCGAGTTGTCCCGCTGCCCGCGTGGCCTTGCGCTGCGCATCCGAGAAATACGCTGGTACCGTAATGATCGCCTCGGTTACCGGATGGCCGAGAGCCGCCTCGGCGTCTTCCTTCAGGGAGCGCAACACCAGGGCTGACAGCTCCTCCGCGCGAAATTCTTTTTTCCCCAACAGTATCTTGCGGTCGCTTCCCATATAGCGCTTAAAGACCGATGCAGTCTTGTCCGGATGGGACTGCAGCCGTTCGCGTGCTGCTCGACCTATAAGTATCGTACCGTCCTCGTCCAGACTTACGCAGGAAGGGGTCAGCACCTCGCCCAGGCTGTTAGGCAACAGCCGCGCCTTACCATCCTCCCATATTGCGACCAAGCTGTTGGTCGTTCCCAAATCGATGCCGACGATCATACGTTCTCCTGGATTCGGGATTGCGAGTACTGAAAGCCCGTTAGAAGATGGATTTTACTTGAAGAGGTGCTCCATCGAGCATCGCAATTGATTCGCGCGGACATCAACACGGTGCGCTAGCGTGCGTCACAGGCAACTTCAGACTGAATTCAGCCGCTCAGTCTTTGTCGCACCCGGCTAGGAGCTGACGTACGTGGAAATTCTTAACTGCAGTCATTCAACCTCAATTTTGGCAGGCGTCACAGATTGCCTGGATGAATTGCATTCAATTCGACCCACTTTTGGGGTAAAGTTGTATCGACAATTGACCTATGTTTAGAACAAAACTTCCTTCAGGCAAAGGGCTTGGCAAGGTGAGGCATCACAAATGAAAAAATATCGAGAGGATGCTCTCAAGGCAAACGCGCCAGCATGACGAGCCGACGGAAGTTTTTAAAGCGAACGGCCGTTACCGGAATCGCGATGGCGATGCCCGAGTTGGCGATTGCCGCGTACGATACCGAACTGGCAGGCAGTGTTGGAAGCCGACGATATATAGCTCAAACAGTATTAGGGCCGCTTGATGCGTCTAAGCTCGGTTTCACCCTTACTCATGAACATATTGCGGATGGCCCAGAATTTCTGAATAAATGGCCAAAGGCTTGGGGCGGCAAAGCCGAGTTCGTCACAAAGGCAGTGGAAAGGCTGAAAGGCATCAGATCCGCTGGCATTAGTAGCGTCGTCGATCTAACGACCTATGATGTCGGACGGGACATTCGCTTCCTTGAGAATGTCTCGCGCAGGTCCGGACTCAACATTATCGCAAGCACCGGCCAACGTTTTTTTCCGCCGATTTCGGATGTTGCGATGCCTTCGCACTCGATCGAGGGGCTTGCGGAGTTCTTTGTCAAGGAAATTGAACAGGGAATTGATGGCACCGATATTAAAGCGGGCGTAATCAAGATCGGGATCGTATCCGGAGACGTGACAGCACTTGAGGAACATGGTTTGCGGGCAGCTGCTCGCGCCAGCAAGACAACCGGCGCACCGATTCGCATTCATACCGATGCCGCCAAACGTGCCGGTGAGCGCCATGCAGTTATCCTTGAGGATGAGGGTATCAATCCCGCGAAGGTATCATTTGATCACAGCGATGATAGCGGTGATATGGATTACTTCCTGGGCCTCGCTAGGCGCGGTTACTCGCTAGGTATGGATCACGTCCATCGCGGACTCATCCCAGATTTAAAGCCGTCGTTTCAAAGACGCTTGAATTGCATAAAACTTCTAATTGATGCTGGCTTCGTTGGCAAGATCTTTCTATCGACGGATACGGAATTGGGGGACGCATTACTTCCGGCGCGAGCACGAAGCTGGAGATACAAGCTCGACCCTCCGGGGGGAATGCTATTCCTGATTCGGAAAACGATACCTCAACTTGAGGCAATCGGTATATCACATCGCGATATCCAAACGATCGTGGTCGATCATCCACGAAGTTTTTTTGCCATGACTTGATTGGCTTGAGTTCGTCCAGTTCACCTGAAATGACTACTTGAATCTGCTGCAGCATGTCGCGCTTCAAATGGCACCAATGAACGTCCGCTAATTCTAAGTCCCACCATCCGCTATGGGGCAGGTAAAGGGCAGTCGCGTCAAAAATTGACAGGCTGCTTCCGCTGCTTTTCGGTCGGTCGTGCAGCAGGGGTTGCACCATTTTTCGCGTAATGCGGATGTGTGGCTGCATTCATGCGAATGTGCATTTGCTGCCCCTATTGAGTGTAAGTGCATCACGCCAGATCGGCAGGTGCGGTGCCTTCGGATTGGTCATCTCGTGCCTCACACAGCACTAAAAAATGTCAAAATCACTGTCCGCTTCGCACCAACCGGACCGCAAGAGGATAGATGCGGAAGTAGTTGTTGAAGAAGCCGCCGCCGCCGAAACTGACGAGCCAACCATCCGAGGCATCATAAGTTGTGCTGGTCCAATAGTACTCAGATGGCGTATTCGGAAAGGCAACCTCGTCAATTGTTGGACTCTGGTTCCGCTCCACCCGGCCATGGTCAATCAGCGTTGCCAGTTCGTCCTTGGTCGGCACCCGCCATGTCCCATCTCCTAGACGCTGAGCATCGTCAAATGTAAATTTCTTGACTTCGCCAACGCAGCCGTTTCCTTCAGCCCAGTGCTGCCCGACGCTGCAGCGCTGCCAGGTCAGATTGGTCTTGGCGTCGTAGACTGTGTCATACTTTATTTTCTCTTTCGCAGAATTCCCAGACTTATTAGCCGGCTCTTTTTCAGGTGCTAAACCACCTATCGATAGTGCCAAGTTGTCTGGCTGACGCAAACGCGCCATGCGCTTCACCGAACTTGGATGCGTCGATAAATAATCTGAGGCGCTTCGCATCCAGCGAGGCAATTCCGCGGCAGGTTGCCTCTTGTAGGAAGTTTCCATCAGCTCGAATACCTCTGCCAGTCGAACCGGAGATATTCCGTTCTTCCTGAGCAGATCAGCCGCATAGTCATCGGCTTCAGTTTCCATTCCGCGCGAGTACTCCAATTGCAGAAACAAGGCGGGAGCTCCGGCCACGACCGCACTGAAATCGCCGAACATTGCCCAGGAAAGCGCGCCGGTAAAAGATTTTCCCATGAGATTTTTAAGGCTGTGCCGATGCTCAATGTGGCCAATCTCATGTGCCAATACGCCGGAAAGCTGCTCCGCCCTCACATCATTCAGATCTTGATCAGCACCGGAAATGAGATTGACCATCCCATCCGTAACCACGATCGTTCCATTTGGTAGTGCCAATGCATTCGCGCCTAACGACTTGCTGTTACGCACAACAACATGTATCGGCATACGCGTAGAGGGCGGAAGAATATGCTGAAATATATTTTCGACCTCATGTACTCGCTCGTCGCTGAGCCCAGTGGGTTCGAATAACTGCTTGTCCAGCGTAACAAAGACTTCGTCCCCGAGTTTTTTTTCCCAGGCAATCGGTACGAAATTGGACGCGCGATCAGCCGCCCATGGGATGCCCCAATAATAGGCAGAACATAAAGCGCAAACCATGACAATAATAGCGACGAGCGCTCCGAGCCATTTCTCCTGCCAGCGCACAATCAAACTTTTTTTATAATTCAATGCTGCCAACAAGCGCGCCCTGTCGGCCGGATTACCAATTTCACAGCGTGAACCATCGCTGAAATCAAGTACGCAGGGGGCATGTTCAAACGGTTCGCCCAATCGTGCAGAATCAGTCTGAATAGACTTGTCGATGCCCTGCCCAAGCACATGAATCGCATCACCGATTATGCCCATGGTGACTGGATACAAAGTGCCGCTGAGGCCGTCAAAATAAGTTGCGGAAATCATCTGTTGCCCCTACCAGGATAGATCAATGCCGAGGAAGTCTGCGGCCCCATCGCCAGTCGCATCACCTACAAGTCTGCGCTCCGCACTCAACAAATTGTCAAACTCGCGAGGGGTTTTCACAGACATGCAGGACAGCCGGTACTCGTATGTGCGAACAACCGCAAATGGACGGAACAATCCCAGACTGAGCAGTGTCAATATCGTATTCACCAATTGCAGCTTGATATACGCTTTGGCGCGCAGATCAGAATGAATATCGACGTTTGGAAAGCGCGTGTTATTCCATACGATGTTATAAATTCTTGTTTGTAAATAAGGGCCTGTGAGCAAATAGGCGAAATAGGCGAAAATAACCATCGCGCCAATTTCGATTACAGTGTGCAAAATGCTTTTTGAAAAAGCGGCACCGCCTCTAATTAGCATTGCAGTGAGTATCCCCGCTACAAACATCCCGGCAATTCCGATCAGTGCCGCAAAAAAATACGGCTTCAAAAATTGACTGTTTTTTACAAAGTAGATCGCGCGACTTGATCCATATTCCAAATGGCCATGTTGATAGCGTTTGATTTGCGCATTCATCAACGGCCAGAGCAGGTACAACAGAAACATGTATCCAATAAATTTAACGTATGTCGGATCCAGGGCAAGTAATACACTAGGGAGAAAAAACAATAACACGATCGGGAAAAACGTCAGATAGGCACCGCCTGAACTACCGCCAAAATTAAACCGCAGGCCGCGATAACTTGTGTTGCGCATCCTGAATCGCAGCGCACTGCGCATCAGCCAGGGCAAAATCATTACCAGGACGCACACAATTCCAATACCGACGGACTTGGAAAATCCGAATGCATACTGATATCCGGAGACGAGCCCAATCGCCAAAATGCGTCCTTTCAATATGGCTACCGGATCACCATGAAAATCGAATACTGCACCGCCTAACTGGGTATTGCGATGGAAATACTGAAGGCGTCGTACCTTCGCCCATGCAGAATAAATACCGATCGTCGCAATCGTAAGACAAAGATTCACGATCCATATCCGAAAATATTCTTTGCCGGATCCTGTGAAGGTGAACTCCTTCGTCTCATTTTGTAGCGGTCGCGATGGGGCCGAGTCTTTCGACAAGCCAACGGCTTTTAACGTTGGCTCCAGGCGTGTCAAAGGATCGATAGCAACATCAGAAGTTTCGTTGAACATGGATGCTCGGTGAGGATAAGGTTGGAATTCCAAGGGTCACAGTATCCGCGATTGGTTGCAGGAATGCTAATTATTCGTCAGGATTGGCTAGAACGAGAACTAAATCTATCGAATTCGATCAGTTTAAAAGTCAGGCAGATCTAATCGTGGTGTCTTCTAAACCTGTAACCTTGCCGAAATCGATTTTACGGTGGCGTATTAGAAATTCCCTTCCGTTGCCAAACTAACTGCGCAAGGTCGTCTGACCGTTAACTCACCGGCCGAAAAAGACTGCTGCCGGTCAGTTTTTTACGCGACGGGCAGTACCCGACCTGTTGCAGACATTTGGTTCTGCGAATCTTTAATTTGCCGGTGCATGCTGGGTTAGCTGCATATGCTGGAGTAAATTGACTACCGGTGCCGATTATGATTTACCTGCCGTCCTGATTCGCTTTGATCGGTTCCACTGGCACTGCACTCACTATGCCGGAGAATGATGGCTCTCGACCCACGGCAGTTGATCACACTGATTTTTTCGATGTCAATCTAAGTGTTCCACCCTATTGGCCGTATATCGGGAGTTCCTCCTTGCAAAAAACAATCATGTCAGGAGAAATTCCCTAGGAAAAAGCAAAGCGACAATGGATTATTAGTACGTCGCATGGATGCTGATAATACGTTGGGGGCGCTACGTGAAACAAATCCGCTTTAAAACGCGTTCGTTGATTCTCAATGGCAGCATAAAAACAAAACCTGCATTGATCGGACATATGACATATTCCACAGACAAAGATCGCTTCCACTACCTCGACACAGTCCGCGCGTCTGCGCTCCTTGGCGGCATTCTGCTGCATGCGATCATGAATTATTTGCCTGGTTATCGGGAATGCAATTGGCCGTTTTCCGACAACTCCACGAATGCCGGCTTGGGAATCTTGTACTTCATCATCCATCTCTTTCGGATGCCGTTGTTTTTTCTTATCGCTGGATTCTTTGCGCGGCTTCTTCGCCAACGCCTGGGTACGAAAGGCCTGATAAAAAACCGCTTGAGACGCATTGGTTTGCCACTGATTGCCTTTTATTTTCTGGTCATGCCGCTAGGTTTCCTTGCTTTTATCTGGGCGGCTCGGCAACTCGGCACAAGCGGAATGGGAGGAACGCCGAAGATGGATCTTCCACCCGTCATTGGCCCGTTTGTACCTTGGGGGCATTTATGGTTTCTTTACCTGCTACTGGTAATCTACTTATTGGTGTTAGCGGCGCGAGCAACGGTAGTAAGTTTCGATACGGAGGGTACGCTTCGCTCCACTATTAGCCGCCTGCTGGACTCTGCGTTCAGGCTCCGGATTGCACCTTTGTTGCTGGGTGCGCCAATTGCTTTATCGCTTTTCCTCTCTCCATGGTGGGTACAGTGGCAGGGAATACCCTCACCAATTATCGGGCTCGTGCCTAATTTCCCTGGATTGCTGGCGTACGGCGCGGCATTTCTCGTTGGGTGGTTCCTACACCGGGAACAGGAGAATTTACGCGTTCTTGCGTCAGATTGGCATTTGTACGCGGTGGGCGCAGTGGCAGGCACCGCCGTCGCGCTATATGTTGTCGGTATTGCGCCAACGCTCCGAATTGTCGAACTCGATAACGTAGATCGCGCCGTTTATGCCGGCGCGTACTTGTTTGCCCAATGGTGCGGAATGTTTGCTGTCATTGGATTTGCTGCGCGCTACCTTCGGGCCCCGAGCAGACGTTGGCGCTATCTCGCAGATGCATCGTATTGGATGTATCTTATCCACGCACCCATCATCTTTCTGCTGCAGACGTGGATGTTACGTTGGCCGTTGCACTGGTCAATAAAGCTTTCGATGATTCTTGCGATCACCAGTGTTCTGCTTCTCACAAGCTATCACTACCTGGTACGTACAACCTTTATGGGTGTGTTTCTCAACGGGCGAAAGTATCCTCGTCTTTCCGGCAACTGAAGCTATTCAAGATCTATGTGGTTAAAGTCAGTACATCTTGGTATGCATACTGTGTAAATGATTTAACACATTAATCGACACCGTCATGCAAGCGTGCCAGTCCTCTTGGCGGTGGTGAACCTGCTTTGGGGTCGGGTACAGCCCGTCGCGTTAAAAATTGACCGACCGCTTCCGCTGCATAGCGGACGCCTAAAAAATCCGACTGACCGATACAGCGGAGCGATTTTTGCCGGTCAGCTAATCTGGTTGGGTAGTGCCGGCATACGCAGCCTATCGTTAATCAACACAACGCAATGTATGTACACCCAGCCATTCCTTGCCGGGTACCAGTTCGTAATCGTCGAGATGAGCCGCCTCGATACAAATGAATTTAAGGTGTTCGCCCAACCCTAGGTCGCCTACTTCCAGCGCCAGTTCTGCACCCGGATTCCAGACTACCGCATCCATGAATCCATCCTGTTCCAGAACAAGCTTTACATCTCCGCACGACATCGTCATATCACCCTGTATGTCACGATAGATCCGATCCATATGGCCGGAGCACGTCAACTGACGACTACTTTGCATACCGAACTGAGGGGGTGAAACGATATGGTCGGAATATGGCGCTCCGAGCAATCCATCCAGTGTCATGGACGTCAATTCGTCAATCAGGAAATAGGTATGCAATGCGGCTGCGAATGAAAACTGGCTTTGCCCGGTGTTGTGCACGCGCAGGTGCATTTGCAATTCCGCGCCTTGCAATTCAATCCGGTAGGTCAGGGCAAATTTATGCGGCCATGATTCCGGCAGGGTATCGTTTGAGGTCAATTCGAATTCTGCGAAACAGCGACTACCTTCCAGGCCGCTGTTTATCAGACGCCAATCGGATCGTCTTGCAAAGCCGTGGCGTGCACCGGTCCCGTAGGTTGAAAACTGCGGAAAGATAATCGGCACGCCGCCACGAATCGCTTTGCTTCCATCCATTGCAGACTTGGCACTGCAAAATAATCGCTCCTCTCCACCGGCGGGCATCCATGAAATCAAATGCGCGCCGAACAGGCTGACCGTTGCCTGCGCACCGTCGGGTGCATGCAAGCGAACGGAGGGCAATTCGCCGACTGTCAAAAATTCCACTGCTGCCATTCATTGCTCCTCAAGGTTCTTCAACTGGCTCTGGAACGTATCCCGCGACTGAATGATAACCGTAGATCAAGGTGATAAGCCATGACCTGCGCGCATAGGTTGGGCGATAACATGAAGCCCACCCAGGCTCGTCATTCCCGCGCAGGCGGGAATCCAAAAGCCGGTCGATAACGCAATTGTCCTATGGGTTCCGGCCTGCGCGGGAATGACGGAGCTGTATCGCCCGCTTCACGCAATTGCCCCGCACGGCTAAACTCCTGCTCTTCATATTACTGCGATAATGACGCGTTGCCGCTGAACGATGTTGATCCACGTTGCATCACGTGCGATGCAACATCGACTTATCCAGCCGGTTCGATACACGATCAACCTGATTATCCACAATGCATACTGGCATGCTCTACGCCGCCATCGCTTATTTAGTGTGGGGCGCATTCCCGATTTATTTCAAGGCCCTGCATGGCATTCCGCCGCTGCAGATCATGGTGCACAGGATAGTCTGGTCGCTGCTATTTGTGTTGATTGTGCTCGCATGGCGGCGCCAATGGGCATGGATTAGTGCCGCCTTCCGGCGCCCGCATGTCGTTGCTGGTTTTGCCGCGAGTGCGCTCCTGTTGTCCGTCAACTGGTTCATCTATATCTGGGCGGTCAACAACGGGCGCGTGGTCGATGCCAGCCTCGGTTACTTCATCAATCCATTGGTCAATGTGCTGCTAGGATTCCTGTTGTTGCGAGAGCGGCTACGTCCGCTCCAATGGGCAGCAATTGCGTTGGCAGCGACAGGGGTCGCATGGCTCACATGGCAAGGCGGCCAACTGCCATGGATAGGTTTGGCGCTAGCGGCGACATTCGGCACCTACGGTTTGTTGCGGAAGACCGCCGCGCTGGGGCCGTTGGAAGGGCTGACACTGGAAACCTTGTTGCTGTTTCCATTGGCACTGGGCTATCTGGTCGTACTCACCATCAATGGTCAAAATGCATTTGTCGGTGCCCCGAATTCGTCGCAATGGCTGTTGATCGCCGCAGGGCCGATCACTGCCATTCCGCTGCTGCTTTTTGCGGCAGGGGCGCGGCGGATTTCAATGTCGCTGCTCGGCATCCTGCAATATATCGCCCCTACACTGCAACTGCTGCTGGGCGTCTGGTTGTATCGAGAACCCTTCGGTGGCGCACGTCTTGCCGGGTTTGCGGTGATCTGGAGTGCGCTGGCTTTGTACTCGCTGGAAGGCTTGTGGAAAACCTGGTCGGCCAGGAAGCAAGCAGCTTGACCTGACGTGCTGAACATTCTGGCGTATCCTACTCGTTTTTACTTACTCTCGACCCTATAAAGCAGATGGCTAATTACGTTTATACAATGAACCGCGTCGGCAAGATCGTGCCGCCGAAACGTCAAATCCTGAAAGACATTTCGCTGTCTTTCTTCCCCGGCGCCAAGATCGGCGTGCTCGGCTTGAACGGTTCGGGCAAATCGACACTGCTGAAAATCATGGCCGGTATCGACAAGGACATCCAGGGCGAAGCAGTACCGATGCCCGGCTTGAACATCGGCTACCTGCCGCAGGAACCGGTGCTTGATCCGGAGCAGACGGTACGCCAGGTAGTCGAAGGGGGCTTGGGAGAAGTGTTTGAAGCGCGCGCCAAGCTCGATGCAGTCTATGCCGCCTATGCTGAGCCCGACGCCGATTTCGACGCGCTGGCGGCCGAACAAGGCCGGCTGGAAGCGATCATCTCCACCTCGGACGGCAACAACCTCGACCTGCAACTTGAAATGGCTGCGGATGCATTGCGTCTGCCGCCATGGGACGCGAAGATCGGCGTCTTGTCCGGTGGCGAAAAGCGTCGCGTTGCACTATGCCGTCTGTTGCTGTCCAAACCCGACATGCTGCTGCTCGACGAGCCGACCAACCATCTGGACGCGGAATCGGTGGATTGGCTTGAGCAATTCCTGTTGCGCTTTCCGGGCACGGTCGTCGGCATCACCCATGATCGCTACTTCCTCGACAACGCGGCGGAATGGATACTCGAACTGGATCGCGGCCACGGTATTCCATGGAAGGGCAATTACAGTTCCTGGCTCGAACAAAAGAGCGATCGCCTGAAGCAGGAAGAAGCAACCGAATCGTCGCGCCAGAAGACCATTGCAAAAGAACTCGAATGGGTGCGCCAGAATCCGAAAGGCCGGCAGGCCAAGAGCAAGGCACGTCTTGCCCGCTTCAATGAACTTTCAGAACATGAATACCAGAAACGCAACGAGACGCAGGAGATCTTCATCCCCGTCGCCGAGCGTCTCGGCAATGAAGTGATCGAATTCAAGAATGTATCGAAAGCCTTCGGCGATCGCCTGTTGATCGACAACCTCAGTTTCCGGATTCCGGCAGGTGCCATCGTCGGCATCATCGGCCCCAACGGTGCCGGTAAATCGACGCTGTTCAAACTCATCACCGGCAAAGAAACGCCCGATAGCGGCGAGGTCGTGATCGGCACTACTGCCAGGGTATCGATCGTTGACCAGACGCGTGAATCACTGGAGAACAGCAAGACCGTGTTTGAGGATGTGACCGGCGGCGCAGATATCCTGACCGTCGGCCGCTTCGAAATGCCGTCGCGTGCATATCTCGGCCGCTTCAATTTCAAGGGAGGCGATCAGCAAAAAATTGTCGGCAATTTATCCGGTGGTGAACGCGGCCGTTTGCATCTGGCCAAGACGTTGCTCATGGGCGGCAACGTATTGCTGCTGGATGAACCGTCAAACGATCTTGACGTGGAAACGCTGCGAGCACTTGAAGATGCGTTGCTCGAATTCGCCGGCAGCGTGTTGGTGATCTCGCATGATCGCTGGTTCCTCGATCGGATTGCGACGCATATTCTTGCGTTCGAAGGCAATTCGCAAGTGAGTTTCTTCGATGGCAATTATCAGGAATATGAAGCGGACAAGAAGAAGCGTTTGGGTGAAGAAGGTGCGAAGCCAAAGCGGATTCGATACAAGCCGATTACGCGTTGATTTTTGATTGTATGCACACGGCGGGTAGCTATGTCTTTCCGTCGTGTGATTCTGCAGCCGGTTCGCAAACAACAGGAGCGTCTCTATGCCTATTTTCAAAATAGTGGGATATGTGGTTGCCGTACTTGGGTTGTTGTGCGGCGTGCTCCTATTGCTAAGCCCCCTGACGGTGATTGCAGTGCACGGGATGGAACTGGCGGGAAAGACGGTCGCCATCGGCGTGTTGTTCGTCCTGTTGTCGGGCATGGGCATCGTGCTCGCTGGCCTGGGAGGTGGTGGCAAGAATGCAGTTGATCGCATGGCATATCAAATTGGCAGTGCGTGGTTGGTGCTCGGTGTGCTGGCAATACTCGCGCTGGTTCTTGATCTGATCGGTTTGATCAGTACAGGGCTTACCGTGATCTGGTGGGTCATGGCGGTTGGTTGTGTAATTAGCGGGTCAGTCGCGGTGATGATGGGTTCGAAGTCTTGAGTGTTTTACCCTGCGACGATTGGTGTTTCGCCAGTTTGGCCATCTATATTTAATTCAGCGTTTATTTCCGGGAACATTT
>Ga0207095_10019_pt1 | contig 48535 bp, 43 predicted proteins | sample Alteio_BWMinHeat_88_FD_153529 | JGI IMG/M metagenome (GOLD analysis project Ga0207095, IMG submission 153529) | Enriched cells from forest soil in Barre Woods Harvard Forest LTER site, Petersham, Massachusetts, United States -... | ecosystem: Environmental > Terrestrial > Soil > Temperate forest >... | reverse complement strand
ATTAAATTGCGCTTGATAACGCCTGCTGAAATTTCCTTGCTCGGTCATGCCAATAAAATAGGCGACAGAAAATTGAATCAGCATCAACGCAGTCGCCTCAAGGGGCTCAATAAATCCTTGAGACAAACCGATCGCCAAACAATTATTGCGCCAGTGTTGTTCAATGCGGCCAACGCGCATTTTTAAATGGCGTGCTTCTTTGTTGTGTGCGGCGGATCCCAGATGCCGGCGCAATTCCAGCTCCGCCTGTTCATCGGTGACAAAATCGGATGCATACACATAGCCGTTGCCATAACGATGGCTTAAAGGGATCTGCCATGCCCAACCGTGACGCAATGCCGTTGAGGTGGTTTCGGAAGGGATATCGTCATTCTTATCCAGCGCCGTTGGAATCGCGATGGCGCGGTCATTGAATAAATTATCCTTGTATGAAATAAAGGGCTCGCCCAAGGCCTCATTGATAAGCAGGCCTTTAAATCCACTGCAATCGACAAAGAGATCACCACTGACCACCGCTGCGCTATGCATGATGAGCTGCGCGATGTCGCCGTTGTCGTGACGTTTTACCTGCGCTACAGTATCAATTTGATGGGCGACGCCTAATTTTTGAGCGTGGGATTTCAGGAATTTACCGAGCAAGCCCGAATCAAAATGATAGGCATAGTCGGTCTCTGGGGCAGCTTGCCGATCTGCTCGCGGTAGATATGCAGGCGCTTTTCCTAGCCGTGCCAATTCAGCAGCAATAAAAAAATCGTGCGGATTTGCGTGTGCATCCGTGCCGCGTCGGCGCAAGCAGGCGTTGGTAAAAAATTCGCTGCCGGTGGCAAGATCTTCTTGATTGAAGAAAGGGTGTACATACTCTTCATAACCCGCCACGGTCGACCAATTTGGAAAACGGATGCCACATTTAAAGGTTGCATTACACGCAGGCATCCACTCATGTTCGGGGATATTCAGTTGACGGAAAAACTGCCGCAAAAAAGGGGTGGACCCTTCACCCACACCGATGATGCCGATGTCTGCCGATTCAATCAGGGTAATTTTAATGCCATGCCGGCGCCATTGTTGCGCGAGTAAATTGGCAGTCATCCAGCCGGCGGTACCGCCGCCGACAATCACAATATGTTGTAGTGGGTGTGTGTTCACGGGAAAAATTCTGAAGTGAATTTGCAGTGGATTTGAAGTGAATTTGGTTGAATCTACTGCGGACCGGTCCCCTCCCCCTTTCAGGGGGAGGGTTAGGGAGGGGGTGGTGAGGTTGAAGTATCAAATGTTTGTACAACTCGACCTCACTACCGGTTCGCAGGAAGGTAAGGATAGGGAGTGGCAGGGTCGAGATAGAAAGGTTCTACCCCGAACTCACTACCCCCATCCCAACCTTCCCCCTGAAAGGGGGAAGGAGCTTCCGAATGCTGCGCTAGCCTCCGGATTCTAACCGACCGGAACGCGTTATAACTTGGCTCTTATGCCTACGCTATAACGCGCACCATTTTCGTAAGCACCAACAGGCAATCCATCGGTTGTGTTGGTACGTATGATTGCATTGGTAATATTCACAGCCGATGCAAACAAGCTTACGCGAGGCGTGATATCCCAGTTGGCTGTCGCATCCCATTGTCCATAGGCGCTCGTCACGTCTTGACCGCCTTCATCCAGGCCGCCGTAAAATTTGGACCTGTAGTTGTAAGACAAACGAACACTGTAACCATTTTTCTCATAATAGCCACTTGCATTGAGCTGGTTTTTGGAATTGCCGACGACATTCAGTTTTTGCCCGCCTGCCAATGAGCCGGTTTTGGCATCCGTCAGCGTATAGTTGACTATAGTGCCAAAGCCGCTACTGAAGGCTTGTTGCCATTGCATTTCGAGTCCATTCACGACTTCGCCGTTATCAGCATTATGCGGACGTGTTACTGAACGTGTTACGCCATCCACATCTTCCAACGCCGTTGAGGTGTAAATGAAAGTATCCAATTTCTTGGCAAATGCGGTCGCCGACAAGAGGGACGCCTTCGTAAAATACCACTCTGCGCCGAATTCAATTTGATTTGCGTGGTACGGCTTCAACAATGGATTGCCGGCGGTAGCTGCATTGGTGGTGCCGCTCACTTCCGTACTTGCGCTCAAATCGCTAAATGTATTGCGTGCCATTACGCGTGAAATAGCGCCGCGCAATAATAAATCACGATGGAGATCGTAGACGACGTTAACATTGGGCAGGAAATCAGAATAGCTGCGGCTCGTGCTGCCGAGGGTGAAGTTGCCAGTACCGGTCAAGTCTTGATAGGCTTCGGAAGTTTGGTCAGTTTTGACTAAACGCACACCAAAATCACCGCGCAATTTGTCGACAGCGAAATCAGCTTTGCCATAGATTGCAGTAATTTTCTCTTGAATACGGTAGTACTCACCTTTTGCTTCCGAATAGATCATGCCCTGCGCATACATGGGGAAACCCTTGCTCGCGGCGAGGCTGTCATTCACCCATGCATATTGCGTCAACGAACCCGCAGTAGCTGCTTGCTGGCTAAGCAGAGGCGATGGGCCGGTCGATAGGTCCGCCAATGAGAAAGACTGCCAACCCACATTGCCTGGACCATCAAGACCAATGATGCGGTGGTTTTGAACAGTGTTATCGCGGAGCTTGATGCCGAACTTGATATCCTTGATGAAGCCACCGAGGTCATATGTCAGATCGCCTTGCGCATAATTTTCCTTGCTTTCCATTTTGCGTATCCAGTCGCGGCTGCTTTGCAGGGTCAATGCGGTTGGATCGAGCGGATTTATATCAAGGTATTTAACTTCATAGGTATCCGGCGCAAGATTGATCGTTGCGCGCGTGGTGCCCGTAAACCAGAAATCACGATCGTGCGAACTGCCACCTTCACCAGAGGTTGTACCGATTTGTCCATGCACCTTCCATGAGTCACGCTCGTAGGTGCCTTCCAGGTCCAGCACTTTTGATCTGATGTAGGCTTCGCGATAAATCGGTTCAAACGAAACGCCATTCACAGGCCCGACTGTTCCTCCCACCAGCGCTTTTGAACCATCTGACGTGGTAATAAATCGTGGATCTGTCACGTGAAGAGTGCCGGTACTATCTGCTAATCCACCTGCTTGCCACAGGTAGTTTTGATTGCTGTTGTTCATACTCATATCTGAATTCAGATAATTCAAGGATATGTCGGTGTCCCGATTCGGACGCATTTGTAGCGTCAGGTTACCTGTCGTCCGTTCACGATCCTGGCGGAAAATTGCCGATCCGCCGCCCCAGGATGCATACGCATTTGGCGTGGAAACACCGTTTTGATCAACGATATTATATTTAGTCGGGTCAGTGAAATCTTCCAGGCCATCGCGACGCATCGTACGTTTTTGCTTGCTTAAAGCAAGCAACGCTCCGAACGTGCTGTCATCATTTTTCCAACTCACCAGGCCGGAAATTTGCGGATCGGTTTTTTGAGGCAGCTTGCTGTAGGTCTCTTCAATTGAAACCTGCGCAGTCAAAGGATTTTTGAATTGCAATGGCTTGCGTGTTTTAACAATCACCAGGCCGCCGATACTACCTTCGTCCAAATCGGCTGACGGGCTTTTATAAACATCAAGACTACCAACTAATTCTGAAGGCAAAATGTCATAGTTGAACCCGCGACTTTGCGAGTCATTTTTCCACCAATAAGCCGAAGCTACTGATTGCCCGTTTAATTGGGTCATATTCAGGTTTTTATCCGTACCGCGAACGAAAATATCGCGGCCCTCACCCCAGGTGCGATCAACTGAAATACCCGGTACACGTTGCAAGGAATCTGCCACGTTTTTATCAGGGAATTTACCCACATCTTCTGCAGTAACGGAATCAACGATATTCTGAGAATCGCGTTTTTCAGCCAGATTCTTGCTCAGTGTTTCGCGTATGCCGTGAACTTCAATTTGCTGTACCGATTCAGTTCCCTTCGCCGCTAGTGTTTCTGGTGCGGCTTGGCTTCCCGGGGCAGCTTGTGTTCCTTGCGGTACATCATCAGCGGCATAAATGCTTGGGAACGCCGCCGTACCCAGCATCAACGCAATCAGATTGGGCAGGATTTTTTTCTTGAATAATGGAGCAGTCATACAAAGATTCCTTATGAAGTTTTTATTAATTAGTATGGGTATGTGAACTACAAACAACGTACGAAAATGGCTTGCTGTTATCTCATGCTCTTACCTGGTTACGGCACGCGGTAAACGCGGTAAAAAAAATGGGGCCAGGTTCTATTAATATGTCGACTCATCACCTGCGACTCCCATTAATGTGTGCAATCTCCATCGGGCGGATCGATCCCACCGGCTTTCTTTTCGACGACACCATATTGCCGGGGTACAGTCGGCGCAGCGCGCGCCCCTGATCATCAAACAAGTGAAATGCATTGCTATCGGCGGAGAAGACGAGCGGTTCGCCGCTGGCGACGCTCTTGTCGCCGTCGCCGCGAATAACGACTTCCTGCCCGTCATCCATCCGAAGATAGATGGTGTTCGATTCGCCCAGGTGTTCAACGATATCGACCACGCCGCGAAACACTTCCGAACCGTTCTGCCCCTGCTCAATATGCTCGGCGCGCAGACCAAGCGTGGCATTCGCACCTGCTTTAATTGCGCTGCCATCGACATCGACAAGCACTGTTGCACCATTTCCGATCCTCACGATTACGTGCTCGGGGGTGGCTTTTATCACCGTACAGGCAAACAGGTTCATCTTTGGCGAGCCGATAAAACCTGCGACAAACAAGTTGTTTGGCTGCTGGTACAACGCAAGAGGTGAACCCGCTTGCTGGATCGTTCCTTCGTGCATCACTACGATCTTGTCGCCCAAGGTCATCGCCTCGACCTGGTCATGGGTTACATAGATGATGGTGGCGTCGAGCTGACGGTGCAGCTTGGCGATCTCAAGTCGGGTCTGTACACGTAGCGCGGCATCGAGATTTGAAAGCGGCTCGTCGAACAGGAATAGCTGCGGCTCACGCACGATGGCGCGCCCGATTGCGACCCGTTGCCGCTGTCCGCCCGATAGTTCACGGGGTAGGCGTTCGAGTAGGTGATCGATTTTCAGGATCGCCGCCGCATTTTTTATGCGTTCTGCAATCGCAGCTTTATTCTGACCGGCCACTTTCAATCCAAACGCCATGTTTTTGTATACGCTCATGTGCGGGTACAGTGCGTAGCTCTGAAACACCATTGCAATGCCACGCTCGGCCGGCGACAAATGGTTGACCACGTGATCACCGATCGACATAATGCCGTCAGTGATCGCTTCGAGACCGCATAACATCCGCAGCAACGTCGACTTGCCGCAACCCGACGGACCCACCAGCACGACGAATTCGCCGTGCGCAACCTCGAGGTCGATCCTCGCCAGCACGTCGGTCTTGCCGTCGTAGGATTTGCGTATTTGCTTCAGGCTGACACTTGCCATCTCTAATCCTTTTTTACATCTGTTCAGGCCCTGCTTACCGGCACCGTTTACTTCACAGCGCCGGCGGTCAAGCCGCGTATCAATTGGCGCGAAAAAATTGCATACAGAATCAGCATGGGAATTACTGCCAGCGAGAGCGCTGCCAATACCGAATTCCAGTCCGTAGCGTATTGACCGATAAATTGCTGTACACCCAGGGTCACGGTTTTGGTCTCGTCGGATGGCGCCAGGATCAAGGGAAACCACAAATCATTCCAAGCCGGGATCATCGTAAAGACCGCGACGGTGGCAATTGCCGGGCGGATCAAGGGCAGCACAATTTGAAAGAAAATCTTGAACTCACCAACGCCATCGCAACGCGCGGCGTCTTTCAGTTCGCCCGGTATTTGCCGAATAAATTCCGCGAGGATCATGATCGCCAAAGGCAAGCCTTGTGCGGCATAGACCAGTATCAGTGCACTGCGGGTATTGATCAGATGCAGATGCACCACCAGATCAAGAATGGACACCGTACCCAAACGGATCGGTATCATGATGCCTATCGCCATGAACAGCGCGAGCAAACGATTTCCCATGAATGCGTATTCGGACAATGCCCAGGCCGCCATTGCGCCGAACAGGATAATCATGACCAGCGCCCCCACGGTGACATACAGGCTATTGCCGAAATACAGTAAAAAATCAGTCGACGCCAATACCTTCTGGAACCCGACCAGGGTCAGTGTTTTCATGGTCGGTAATGCCAACGGATCGGCAAAAATCGCCGCGCGCGTCTTGATCGAATTGATCAGGATCAGGACGATTGGAAACAGTGCCAACGCCGTATAGGCAAGCAGCACCAAATGCACGCACAGGCGTCCAAAATCCGGGCGGAACAACCAGCCCGTCTGCGTGTGAGCAGGGTATGTCATGAAAATCTCGTCATGGATGCGCGCCCACCAGCTTTTCCACCACTGGTGCCAACGCAGCAGGTCTGCAGCTATAGCTGGCCAAGCGGCCCTGGGCATGCGGAGCAAGATCCAGGTCGTAGGGCAAGCGGCCGGCAACTACCCAGAGCTTGTCTTGGGGCAGCGCAGCAAGCAGGCGTCGTTGCCCTTCCACCAGCACGGCGTTATAGGTTTGCGCTACGATTTGCGGCGCGCCTTCGGCAAAGGTGATCGCTCCGGCTATCTCTTCGTCGGACGCTTCGACCGACATCGCGTATTCGCGCACTGTGATGCCGGCCTGCAGCAGCGCCGGCAGCATCGTACCGCGCGCCTCATCGTTTCGGGTCAGAGCAGCTTCATCGATTTCGCTGTGCTTGCGGACTTCGACAGTGATCAGCGCAACGGGCTGGCCTGCGTCGAGCGGGCGAAAATCGCCTTGCACGCGTAACGCCGCCCTTTGCACTTTCTTTGCCAGCACCAGCGCCGCTGGCCGCATCAGACCCTGCAGCTTGACAGGACGATCACGCCATTCGCGGACCGCGCCAACTTGCTTGAGGCGGTGTACACGCTCGACCGCTTCATCGATGCGGGCCATGGGAATATCACCACGCTCGACAGCGTGCAAGACGGCCTCGATGGCTGCCAGTTGCCTTTCTACCCGATGTGAAATGAGGACGATATCGGCGCCGGCCTGTACGCTTGCGACCGCACCTTTGGCGATACCTACACCTTGCGAGATCGCAGCCATTTCGAGGCAATCAGAAATCACTACGCCCTGGAAACCCATTTCGCCGCGCAGCAGGTCGGTGAGCACCGCTTTGGATAGTGTCGCCGGCAGACTGGCATCGGGCTCGATGGCCGGAAACATGACGTGCGCGGTCATCAGGGCGTCCACTCCGCCGGCAATCGCTGCCTTGAACGGAGCCAGCTCCACGGCAGTCAGGCGTTCCCTGCCATGCGGCACCGAGGCGATATCGTAGTGGGTATCCGTGGACGTATCGCCGTGACCGGGAAAATGTTTGGCGGTGGCGATTACGCCGGCCGAGCGGATTCCGTTGATGGCGGCCATACCGTATTTGATGACGGTGTCCGGGTCTTCGCCGAAAGCACGTACGCCGATCACAGGATTAAGACGATTGTTATTAACGTCGAGTACCGGTGCCAGGAACATGTTGATGCCGAGCTGGCGAATCTCGTCTCCGTTGACGCGATTGAGCTGCTCGCAATCGTCCGCAGAGCCGGTGGCTTGAAATGCCATGGCCGAAGGCATGGGCGTCATGCCTTGCTCGATGCGCTGGACCATGCCGCCTTCCTGGTCCAGTGCAATCAGCAGCGGCTCGTCACTGACCTCCGCGTTGATTTCCTGTAATTGACGGCACAGTGTGGAAATCTGTTGCGGCGTTTGAACGTTGCGGCGAAAGAGGATCACTCCGCCGATTTTCTGCTCCCGGATCATCCGGATGATCTGGTTGTTTGCTTCAAGCGCATCGAAACCCACCATGAACAACTGACCAACTTTTTTTCTCAATTTCTGATTCATTTTCCTGCCTTTTCCAAAGTCAATTTGTGACGGTAAGAGCAAAAGGACTTACGCCCAATTGTCGAAAATTCACCGTCGTTCCCGCGCAGGCGGGAATCCATACGGCGCTTGATCGAATCACCTCACTATGGATTCCCGCCAGCGCGGGAACGACGAATTTATATAATGAGTGTTTGTCCTGAACAAAAATTCTTGTCGAGATCAAGAGATCTTTCGCTCGTACCAAGCGTTAGCCCAACCTACAGTCCGCTACCAATCGCATACGCCAAGCAGCCGTTTGCCCAACGCAGTCAATACAGCAGTCTGGTATTTATCCCTCTCCCAATTACGTGGATCGCCGTGCAGGCTGTACCCTTTCGGCGCGAGACGTTCCTTCCATGACAGAACCCGCCAACCCCGCAATTCTTCATTGGCTTCCTGTGCCGGCATCATGGAGATGTACTGCGCCATCCGCACTTTGTATTTCGATGTGTTCTGTCTGATGCCGTGGCAAAGCTTGCTGTTGAAAATGAGCAGGTCGCCTTTTTCCAATGCCACCGGCACGAGGGGCAGGCCAGCCACGTTCGGCCGATACCATTCCCACTTGGCGGATTGCTGCTCACGTCGCCATGCGTCATAGTTTCTGAATATTTCGGGAATGCAGACGAAGCCTCCGACCTCAGGGTCAGTCTGGTCACCGATGGACAACACGCCCTGGACATTTTGCGGATCGGTGTCGGGATCGTAATCCCAATGCATGAAACTCTTGAATTCAAATCCGGGTTCCGGCGGCAAATTGAAGTTCATCCGGTCGATGGAGACCCACAATTTTTCGGTGCCCCAGACATCGACGAAAGCGTCGTACACGCGCTTGGTCTGGCGGGCATCCCAAAGGTATTGGTGATTGTAGAGTTCGATCATTCCGGCGTTGAAGCTGAGCTCGGAATTTCTCAGTTTCGATTTCTCCGGCGTATGCCAAGTGGCTTGGTTGTAGGGATCGAGTTCTTCGAATTCCCACACCAGATTTTCCAGGTTATCGATCTTTTGCCGCTCGACCGCCTGCTTGATGACGATATATCCGTTCTCCGTCCAGCAGCGCCAATCCTCCTCGGACAGCACACGCAGCGGCACGCCGTTGGAACGGTCATTCAAGCGGAACTCAACCTTCGCCACGGTGGAAGCATTACGTTGCTGAATGCTCTTGCTATCGATGCTGTCTATCTGGGTTTGCATAAATATTCCTTCAAAATTTGTGCCCAATTAGGACTACCCAAAAAACCAGGAAAATAATTCTTGAGCCACCGCATCAGCCGCCACGGCGTATGCGGCGATCACAGCGAGAAGCATGATTTTTTTGATTTTCGCCGTGCGCGCCGTGTCGCCGTGGTTAATGCATTTGCAATTTTGCATAAACACAGATAACAGCGCAGGTACGCATCTCATGAGTAGAGTACTTTGGACAGATGGGCAACCTTCGCTACCCGTTGCACACTCTTCCGTCGTTCGTCTGCCATCCCGTATTCGATAACCCGTTGCGGCAAAATTTCATATTCCATCAGATACAAGCGATCAAAAAATTTCTCATACGCATAGTCAAAAGTGCTGCGCAGCTTGAATCCTTTTTTTACGTATATCTGGAATGCATCGCTTTTTCCCCAAACGGTAAGTACGATGCGTCGGCTACCTTTTTGACGCGCCAACAGCTTGATTTCCGCAAACATGGAATTGAAAAAGCCTTTTCCTTTCTGGGCGTCGTCTATCGCCAAACTGGAAACATACAAGTCGTTGGCTTCGGTGTTGTTGGAGACGAATTCGTCGTAGGCTTCGTCCATCGGCTTCATCTCGTCGCGGTAATGCGATACGGATTGCACCCTGGCGAATTCTTCCATGGTCGCTGCGGTAAAAAATCCGATGAAGTTCCGGTCATGATCGAACATGCCGAATGTGGAGGAGATGTACTGATCAATATTTTGGCGCCTCTGTAGCGCCACCAGTGGCAGTTTCAACTTGTTATCGAAGGAGCAGTACTCAAGGTAGCTGGTGGCAAAAAGCAGTTTCGCCATACGGTCTTTATATTTTTCATCCAATTGATCCCCAGGCAGAAAGCTGACGGCTGCGTTCCTTTCATGCGAGGCCGGACTTGTACCGACTGCGAGTTTTTCAATTGCGCCGCTGTTGATGCCGGGCGCGACGGAATGCAGCGTTGCCTGTCTGTCGCATCCACTCGTCTTGTGCCAAAAATTTCCGCTTGCGATACGCTTGGCATTTTTCTTCATCAGATAATCACTAAACAATAAATTGATGCGATCCAGGCATTTTTCATCCGATAAAAATGAATAGTATTGGCAGTTCTCGATCTGGGAACGAAGTTGCGGCGGGTAAGCCATCCTCGGGACTTCTTCAAGAAAAAATACATCGGCCAGATTTTCCAGGTCCAGCACGTCGTCCAATCTCCAATCGCGTTTCTCTAATTCGGCAACGCATTTGTCATATGCGCGCTGCTCTTCCGAATCGAGCGGAATTTTCTCATTCGTGATCGCATCGACTGTCAGACGCAAGCCGCGCAAGCCGCCGCAAACGGCTTCCTGCTTGCCATCATGAAGAATTGAATTGGATCGCGTGATGTCGTCGTAACTCAGAAATGTACGACCGATATATTGTTGCCATACGCCGTAAGTGGCGTCGTGCAGTGCCGATGCATGCAATGCGGACGCATAGCCCTTGGAGCGTATCGAGTAGTAACTTTTCTCAGTGGCGGTCGCGCTTATTTTCAACAAATTATCGTTGATCTGCGCAGTCATTTTCTTGAGCGCAGGATTGCCCTTCCTGGCAATCAACATGCCGTTTTCGTCCTTGTGCAAGTTCATCCAGCTGACGTGGCATTGGTGTATTTTGTCGGAACGCCTGTCTACCTGGTAGTAGATGTAGTCCGGAACTTCGGGCTTGGACAAAAAAATCGTAGCAGGACGATATGGCATGGTATCGGCATCAAGGTAGATACCGCCGAATTCCCGCAATATCACCAGCCTGAAAACATCGGAGAGATTGACGAAATAGCGCTTTGCATACAAGCCCTCTATCAGATCGACATTCAGAGCTGAAAAATCAATTGCCAGGTCGTGCAAACAATTGACCACCAGATTCTGCGTTCCGACCGTATAGCTGCCGATCGCATACTTGGTATCACCATTGCGAGGTTCACGTGCCGATTTAAACAGCGGGTCGTCTTGCAGCTGTCTTTTATCCCAAACCCAGAGCGCAAGCTGATACTCCGAGTCATTGTCCGACTTGATTTCGTCGAGGGCACATCCCCATTGGCGTATCGATTCCTTCACCATGGGCGGTAAATGGCTACCCAGCCAGATGCGATGCATCACCTTCTCGTCGTCACTCAACAATTGGGTCGGTACTGCGATGAGGGAGGACACATTGCGCGCATCGAACTGGTTGAAATTCGATGTGACAAATGCCTGCAAGGCGTGCAGTTCTTTCGCGTACTCATCCTGCATCGCAGTGAGTCGCATACTGGCAGCAGCAGGCTCGATGTCATTGTCGACGCAATACAATTCCCACTGTTTACAGGCGAGGAATTGGGATTTCAGGCTCTTGATCCGAATTTCGTATTCAAGTTCGAATTTCATCATTGGTCTCTCTCTAAAATTTCAAGCATCTGTGTGCATGTTCGATTGATTCCGACGGACTCGTCATTCACTTTCACTGATAGACGACTACAATTCCCCCCCATTTTTTACCTGTATTTCTTCCTTTAACACGCGCCATCATTCATGTCGAAGCAGCGAGAGCGGGCTGATCTGCTTCGTGGGTTTTGACAAACCGCATGAGCGACAGAAAAACCACCACGCCTAGAGGAACATTCACCAAGGCGTACGATGCAAGTGAGTATGAAAATCTTTCGCCGACCAGGTTGTAGACCTCCAGGCCGATCGAGATATAGATGCAATAGAGCAGGCTCATTGCGGAGGAAGTCAGGCTCATCGACTCGCCCGTGGCGATCATGGCCAGTCTTATCAAGCCGCCGTTGAAGAGGCCGAATCCGAAGGAGAAAATAAACATGCCGAGTATGAATAGCTCGCTGTACTGGTAAGCCAATCCAAAACCGCTCATGCCCGCCAGGGATATCCATGCGCCTTGTTGAATCATTTTTTTCAAGGACAGATTGTTCGCCAGCTTTTGCACGGCGATCGTGCTCAAGATAAAACCCGAGAAAATAATGCATTGATACGCGATGTAAGTGCCATAGGAGCGTTGCATGTGGTCCATGACGATCACCGGCGACAAGCCTATCCATGCGGTCAACGGTGTTATCGCTGCGCCCGCGATAAGGATGCCGACCATGAACTGCTTGTTGCGAAAGATTTTCAGGTAGCTTTGCTTGATCGATTTGAAGTTGAACTGGTGCGACGACGGTTTGCCGACAGGCATGAACCGGAAGAGTCCGGCAAATGTGATCACGCCTAGCAGCAGCGATACGATAAATACATACTGCCAATGCAGCTGACTCACAATCACGCTGCCGATGACAGGACCGATCAATGGCGCGAATATTCCGGCATTGGAAAGTATCGTCGTCAGCTTTACCGCTTCCGCATCGTCGAACAGTTCATGCACCATTGCGTAGCCGATAAAAATAAAGCACGAGCCCATGCCCTGGAAAAAGCGCGCGGCGAGGAACTGCTCGATAGAACTCGCAAACGGGATGCATAGCGTCGCGACCAGGAACATCGCGTTACCGGCCAGCATGACCTTGCGCTTGCCAACGCGGTCTGCGATAGGTCCGAGAAAAATCTGCAGCATACTGCCGCCCAATATATACAGACTCAGGGACAAGGCTATCGACTCTTTTGACGCGTTGAAATCATTCACCACCTGCAGCATGCCCGGCATGATCATGTCATTTGACAGATAGATGGTTAGTTCATAGAGCAGGAAAAACATTGAAAAATAATATAAATTTTTCCGGTCGATTTTCCGGTCGCTATTTCGTTCGTTTTTTTGTTCACTAAACATGTCGTCTGCTCCTAAACCGGTTCATGACATCCTCACAGCGCAAAGCGAGTCAGCCTGCGCTGCACACAAAAGAAATAAGTACCCACACCTGCCAGGATCACCAAAAACATCAAGGTCGCTACCGCTGCACCCATGTTCGGGTTGCCTATCTGCGCCTGGTATCCGAAAAAAGTGCGATAGAACAAAGTCCCCAGAATATCGGTCGAATAATTCGGCCCCGCCAACGCGCCTTTAACCGAATAGATCAAATCGAAAGCATTGAAATTGGCGACGAACGTCAGGATGGTTACCAGGCCCAGGGTCGGATAGATCAGCGGTAATTTGATTTCCCAGAAGATGCGCAAGGCACTGGCACCTTCCACGTGGGCTGCTTCGACTATCTCTTCCGGCACCGCTAACAACGCTGCATAGATCAGCATCATCGGGATGCCGACGTATTGCCACACGGAGATGAATGACAAGGTGACCAGTGCTGTTTCTTCCTGTCCGAGCCAGGGTGCAAAATGTGAGGCCATACCGACCAACCCCATCAACTTCTCACCCAGTCCCCACAATGGCGACAGGATCAACTGCCAAATGAAACCGATGATGACCACCGATAGCAAAGTCGGTAGGAAAATGAGGGTTCGGTAGGTGCGTGCGCCGTGCAGTCCCTTCAAGCTGAACAGGGTCGCCAGCAAGAGACCGATCGGATTTTGCAGCAGCATGTGGACACAAAAAAACTTGGCGTTATTGACCATCGCATTCCAGAATGCGCGCGACCAGTCTGGATCAAACACAATGGCGCGAAAATTTGCCAGGCCTGCAAACGTGCTCTGGCCCGCATCGTTACTGACGAAAAACCCGTGGCGCAAGGTATCCGCCAACGGCAGCGCGCTGAAGAGCGTATAGACCGATACCGCCGGCAGCAGGAAAGCCAGCAGTTGCCAAGGCCTAGCAGTTTGAACCGAGTGTTTCAAAAGATCTCTCCAAAAAATCCCGACGCCGCACCTGGCGTCGGGTAACCCGTTTTACTAGGGAGGAGAACTATTTCTGCTGGGGCTTGTACCACTTGGCGAATCCGCTTTGCACTTTGTCCGCTGCTTCCCTGCCGGACAGCTTGCCGTTGAGGACTTGCGCATTGATGTTCCACAATTGGTTTTCCATACTTGGTTCGCCGCGATTCAATATCTGCGCATTGAGCCGGATAGTTGAAGAGCAGGTCTTGCGCCAATCAAGCATCTGTTTCGCGATCGGGTCTTTTACGGTAATCAGGTGATTAGAGAGTGAAAAGAAACCGGTCACTTTATTGGTATAGATATCGGCGAATTCCTGCGAGGCTAGCCATGTCAGGAACTTGTATGCATCGGCCTTGTTCTTGGATTTTTTGTTTACGCCCATGCCGATATCGTTGTGATCGGAGATGTAGCATTTGTCGCCCGCTTTAGGTACTGGCGGCGCGAAAGCACCGAGCTCCAGCGTCGGTGTTTGATTGAAGTAGGAGATATCCCACGATCCAGTCGGATAGACCGCCGCTTTGCCCAAGGCGAACTGGTTCTGACTGTCGCCATAGGTTTGTGCACTGGCGCCTTTGGACAGGAAGGTGCCGAGTTTTGCCTCATAGTTGAACGCTGCGACGAATTGCGGATCGGTAAATTTCGCCGCGCCGCTAATTAACGCCTTGCGTCCTTCTTCGCCCTTCCAGTAGTTCGGGCCGATGCTGGTGAAGACGATCTGGTTTGATTCCCACTGGTCATTGGTGCCGAGTGCGAGCGGCGCGTATTTGCCGCTCTTCTTCACGGTATCGAGTACCTTGATGAATTCTTCTTCGGTCTTCGGCGGCTGCAGATTCAATTCCTGGAAGATTTTCTTGTTGTACAAGAAGCCGTGGATTACCGAAGCCATCGGCAGGCAGAAGGTATCCTTGCCGTCGTCGGTTTGCCATGCCACTTTGGCCGACGCCGGGAAATCTTTCATGTCGGTCTTGCCATCCAGTTTTTCGAGATGGCCTTTTTTATAAAGTGACAAGGACACGTCGAAAGGGCGGCAGGCGATCAGGTCGCCTGCCGTGCCGCCGGTCAGTCGGGCAGTCAGGCTGGAATCATATTCGGTCGGTGCGGTCGGTGCGAATTTGACTTCGATGCCCGGGTTTTTCTTTTCAAAGGCCGGAATCAGCACCGTTTTCCACAGGGTCTTGTCATCTACCCGCCAGCTTTCGATGGTGAGCGTTCCCGCTTGGGCGGCGCCGGCTGCCGCCAGTGCGATCAAAAGTGCATTACGCATGATACGAACGGATTGCATCGAATAACTCCTACGGATTTTGTGGATCAGGTCGCTGGGACGACTGATGTCTGCCGTGTTTCTTGTGGCTGCGGACGAAGAGTAGCACCAGGGTTATTGAGATGACACGATTTAGGCGGGCGGGCTACTTTTGAGTGCTATATCATTGATTTAATTGAATTAAATCAGAATTTACGGGAATCTTATTGTGACATTGTTATTGCTCTTCCCTCGTATCCGGCATCGTTTTTGGGCGTAGGCACCAAGTAAAAACGGGATGCGGATTTGCAATCTGTAAAAAGTAAATCTCACATAACTTTACAAAAAAGAGTATTAAATTACAATTCTTTGGAAGTTTGATAGGCTATAGTCTGTCGCGAAACAAGGGGGGAGATATCGGCGTGAGAGCAATATTGTGCATTCGCGACATGGTTAACTGCGCATGGAAGGTGCATGGGCCTCGCTTCGTTGCACCGACTATCTTGATCTGCATGTTTGCCGGGTATCCTGCTGCGTCGGGCGCGGCTGACATGCCGGCTGCCCGCGCATCGGCCCCTGGGTCGGTAAATGGGGTATCTAAAGCACGCAAGCCCGAACGCGAGTTGCAGGTATTGCACTGGCTGACATCGGCCAGCGAACGCAAGGCTACCGATTCGATTGCCGCAAAACTGGCGGACGAAAATATCGAATGGCGTGACGCTGCAATACCGGGCGGCGCAGGGGTTGGCGCCGGCAAGGTACTCAAAAGCCGCGTGCTGGCCGGAACTGCGCCGGAAGTAACCCAACTGGTAGGCGTCAGTATCGGCGAATGGGCCGACCTCGGGTTATTGCTGGAATTGAATGACGTGGCCAGTGCCGGTGCATGGAACAAACAACTGTATCCCACCATCTGGTCGTTGGTGCAGCATCGCGGCCACGTCGTCGCGGCGCCGCTCGGCATTCATCGTATCAACACGCTTTTTTATAATCGCAAGCTGTTCAACAAGTTGGGAATTGCGCCACCGAAAACGTGGGAAGAATTCGAGCAGGTGGCGGAAAAATTGAAGCAGGCCGGCATTATTCCACTCGCACAAAGCAGTGAGGCCTGGCAAGTGGCGACGCTGTTTGAAACCCTGGTGTTGGCAGAGAGCGGGCCCGCGTATTATCGCGAACTTTTTGTCCAGAAAACGCCAGGCGCATATGCCGATGCCAGATTGACGCATGCGCTGAAACACTTAAGGCAACTCAAGGAATGGATGCCGATGCCATTGACGGAGCGTAGGTGGACCGAGGTCGCACGCCAGTTTTCCGACGGGGATGCTGCCATGTTCATCATGGGCGACTGGGTCAAGGGCGAGCTCAATGCGTGGGGTCAGGAAACAGATGACAATTTCAGTTGTATCGCAGTGCCGGGCACGGCCGACTATCACTTGTATAGCGTCGATACGCTGGCAATGCTGATGCAGGATTATTCACACCAGCATGCGCAAGAGAAACTGGCGCAAATCGTCATGTCGCCCGCAGCACAAGATGACTATAACCAGTTCAAAGGATCGATCTCGGTAAGGCGCGCTGCTGATACATCGCGGATGGATAGTTGTTCACGCGATTCGGCGCAGATATTTGCGCGCGGAGCGGCGGTGCAGGCACCGAGCCTGGTGCACAGAATGGCGACCGACGAGGCAACCAAGGACGCGATCATAGGGGAAGTGCATAACTATTTCGTCAATGACGCGATATCGGCCGCTGATGCGCAACATCGTCTGGGCGCCATTATTCGATCATTGTCCAAGAGAGGTAAGGGAACCTGATGCGTAGCATATTGATAGTCGATGACGACGAAAAAGCGCGGTTGTTGTTGAAGACGTACCTGGAAAAAAACCAGTACGAAGTTCATCTCGCGAGCAATGGTAGAACCTTCCTTGCAAAATTCGAACGTTACGTCGATGAACTGTCGCTGGTTATTCTGGACGTCATGCTGCCGGACACGGATGGTTTCGTACTATGTAAAACCGTGCGTGGGCGTTCCAATGTCCCCATTATCATGTTGACCTCAAGCTCGGATGAGACCGACCGCGTGGTCGGGCTCGAACTGGGTGCCGATGATTACGTAGCCAAACCCTATAGCCCGCGCGAACTGCTGGCGCGCATCAAGGCGATCCATCGCCGCGTCGGTGTCGAAAATGCCGTAGCACCGCGCTACTTCCGTTTCGTCGGTTTCAAGCTCGATACAATTGAACGAACCGTGACCGATTCTGCAGGGGAAGCGATTTCGTTCACCGGCATGGATTTTCAGTTGCTCAAATATTTTGTCGAGCATCCTGGAGATGTTCTCGACCGCAGCCAGCTATGCGAAGAAACCAGGGGCCGCGATCCGGGACCACTCGATCGCTCACTTGATGTGCAGATAGCGCGCTTGCGGGTGCGCTTGAAGGACGATGGAAAGAATCCAGCGTTGATCAAGGCTGTGCGTGGCGTCGGCTATGTTTTTTCGGCGGACGTCGCGGTCTCGAATGTCTGAACGACGCGGCTCCAGCCGTTTCCTGGAATGGTTGTTGCCGCAGTCTCTACTCGGTCGCTTATCGGTGGTCATGGTGACCGGCGTGTTGGCGACGCAACTGGTGGGCAATGCCATTTGGGCCAGGCAGCTGCAAAAAGAATCTGAAGCCGAGACAACGATTGCAGCGCAACATCTTGGCCATAGTGCCGCCAGCGCCATCCGTTTTTTTCTCACGCTACCGCCTAATTACCGACCCCTGTTAATCCAGCAATTCCGCGAAATGGGGGGCACGCGATTTTTTGTCAATGTCACCGCGGCACCAGTCGTCACGCATGAAATTGAAAGCCGCTCCCTTGCCCACATTGCGATGGATAAAGTTGGCGAAACACTCAAATCCGACCTGCCGCGCTTGGCCGATTTCCGTGTGGCGTTTGTCTGGCCAGACGACTTGACGGTATCGGACGACGGCACAAAGATTAGCGATCTACCCGATACATGGGTGCAGCATATTTTGCTGCTCAAACCGAATCCGGCACCCATATTAGTAATTCAGACTGAACTTGAGCCGGGACATTGGCTGTATCTTGCCGCACTGATGCCCAATCCTTATTTCCTTGAAAGCAGTAATCCGCTGTCGGTCGATCGTGTAGTGTTGCAAGGGCTGTCACTTGCGGCGGTATTGCTGTTGTCGATACTGGTGGTGCGTTGGACGACTCGCCCGCTTGCGGCATTGTCAGATGCGGCGGAAGCGTTCGGCAAGGGAGAAAACATGCCTGCGTTGCCCGAAACCGGTAGCAGGGAATTCATCAAGACCGCACGCGCATTCGGTGTGATGCGAGAACGTATCCAGCGTTATCTCGAAGAACGAGAACGGCTCTTCATGTCCATATCACATGATCTGCGCGCACCGATTACTCGCCTCAAACTGCGCGTAGAGTTATTGGATGATGATGCTTTGCAAGAGGAGTTCCAGGACGATCTGGATGAGCTGGACATGATGGTAAAAGGTGCGCTGCAGTGCGTAAAGGACAGCGACATCCATGAGACGCCGACGACAGTCCGGCTCGACGCCCTGATAGTCCGCATGATACGCGGCGCACGTCTGGCCGGTCACGAAGTGCAATTTATCGAATCCGGACTGACGGTGCTGGTCAAGCCGTTGGCCCTCAAACGCGCGATCGGCAATCTGCTGGATAACGCATTGCATTACGGAGAAAAGACCGAGATCCTGGTGCAATCGGTCGACGGTTATATCGAAATCCAGATACGCGATCATGGTCCCGGCGTGCCGGAAGAAGTATTGGGCAGCCTGTGTCTGCCGTATGTCCGTCTGGAGCATGGCAGGGATCGGAATGACGACGGCCTGGGTTTGGGGCTAGGCATTGCGAGCGGTATCGTACAAGCGCTTGACGGCGAATTAATTCTTGTCAATCATCCCGACGGTGGGCTCTGCGCCACGATCAGGTTGCCGGTGAGAGAGGGGCCCTAACGACATGATTATCTCCGCTCAATTTAGCGCAACCGCCAGCGTAGATTTCGCGATCGTTGCATAGCTACATTTTAGTGTCACTTCAGCAGCCGGTTGATCGCGGTTAGTTAGTTCTCCGGCGGAATCGTTTGCCGGTGTATCGGCACTTCAGCCAGTTTCATGTCTTCAGGGATGGGTGGGTGCTTGGCATGACCGACGCGTTGCGCACGGTAGATGCCGGTATGGCCGGAGAACAAATAGCTGACGACGCATGCGATGGCCGCATAAGGTCCGATCTCAGGGCCGAACAGTTCGATTGCCATGACGGTGGACGCGAGTGGCGTGTTGGCCGCACCGGCAAAGACAGCGACGAATCCGAGCGCTGCCAGCGTCGAGAACGGCATGTGCAATAGCGGTGCCAATGCATTGCCCAAGGTCGCGCCTATGTAAAACAACGGCGTGACTTCTCCACCTTTAAATCCGCTACCAAGCGATGCAATGGTGAACACCATCTTGCCGGCAAAATCCCACGCCGGAAGTGGGTGCTGGAATGATTCGACCATCGTTGGAATTCCAAGGCCGATATAGCGATGCGTGCCCACCGCCCAGACCGCAACGGCAACTACGATGCCGCCGATGAAGGGGCGCAGCGGAGCATAGCGGATACGCCTCTTCATGAAGTCGGATAAGGCATGGGTTGCATTGGCAAACAGCATACCGACCAGGCCGAAAAGCATGCCGGCCAACAGGGTGGCAACCAAACCCCATACCGTGATTTGCGGAATCATCGAGACGATGTAATGCGTGTGGTGTACTCCCCACAGCAGTCCCACCTGGTCGGCGACGATCGCTGCAATGAAACAGGGCAGTATCGCGTCGTAACGCATGCGGCCGATCGCCAGCACCTCCAGGCCGAAAATTGCACCGGCCAGCGGCGTGCCGAAGACCGAAGCAAATCCGGCACTGATGCCGGCCATGATCAATAGGCGTCGCTTCTGCTGGGCCATCCGAAAGACGTGTGTCAATTGATCAGCCAGCGCCCCGCCCATTTGCACGGCAGTCCCTTCACGCCCGACCGAGGCGCCGAACAGATGCGAGACGATCGTTCCGCCCAGTACCAGTGGCGCCATGCGCAATGGAATGACTTTTTGCGGATCGTGGATCTCATCGATTAAAAGGTTATTGCCCGCCTCGACGTCTTCGCCGAGATGCAGGTATATCCAGCCGACCGCGAACCCGGCCAATGGCAAGAACCAGATGATCCAGGAGTGCGCTTCGCGCCACGCGGTAACCCATTCGAGCGAACACAAAAAGAATGCGGAAGCACTGCCGGCAAGTACGGCGACTATGATGGCGAGGACCAGCCACTTTGCCATATAGGGAAGCAAGTCAACTTGCTCGGAATGCTTAGAAAATTTCATTAGCCCAGATTGTGATGATGAATAACCCCGCCATGCAGAGCGGTTGGTGATTGCCTGCCGCTTCCTCATGGCCAGGCGCTTGATTCTACCGGCTAGAAGGCAATAATAACGATGGATCCGGCCACGATCAATGAGCCGCCCAACGCCACCGGCCAGGTCAGTTTTTCGCCTACAAATATAATTCCCAAAATAATTGCGAAGGCGACGCTCAGTTTGTCGATAGGCGCGACTTTTGTAATAGGACCGAGTTGCAGTGCACGGTAGTAACACAGCCACGACAGGCCGGTCGCAATACCGGACAACACCAGGAACAGCCAGCTGTAAGTCGAGATCGTATTCGGCTTTTGCCATTCTGCGCGCAGCGAAAGTATACCGGCGGTAACGAACAATATGACTATCGTACGTATGAAAGTCGCCACGTTGGAATTGACTCCGACCACGCCCAGCTTCCCGAAAATTGCAGTCAACGCAGCAAAAAATGCAGACCCCAGCGCAAACCAGATCCAGTTTGGAAAGAAGTTCATCGGTATTCCTTAAATGAAGTTTTGCTTAGGTCCTATTAACGTATCTATTTACTGTCGGTGTTGCCATCGACATCAATCCAAACGTTCAAATGTTGGGTTGATTGACCCGCTTCGACAATTCTGCGGCACTCTCTTTTCGCTCGCTATATCGGTCAACCAGAAATGGCGCGACGTCACGCGTGAGCAAAGTGAATTTGACCAGCTCTTCCATCACATCGACAACGCGGTCGTAATACGCCGATGGCTTCATGCGGCCCGATTCATCAAACTCCAGGAACGCCTTTGCAACGGAAGACTGGTTGGGGATCGTGATCATACGCATCCACCGTCCCAGCACGCGCAACTGGTTGACTGCGTTAAATGACTGGGATCCACCAGAAACTTCCATCACCGCAAGTGTCTTGCCTTGCGTCGGTCGTACGGCGCCGATAGACAATGGAATCCAGTCGATTTGCGCTTTCATGATGCCGGTCATGGCACCATGACGTTCCGGTGAAGTCCAGACCATACCCTCAGCCCACGCAGCCAGCGCGCGCAACTCTTGCACTTTGGGATGTGTATCCAACGCGTCATCCGGAAGCGGCAATCCACTCGGATCAAAAACACGTACATCGCCGCCCATCGCATCGAGTAATCGGGCTGCTTCCATCGTGAGCAGGCGGCTATACGACCGTTCGCGCAAGGATCCATACAATAGTAGAAACCGTGGCGCGTGCGTTGAGGTGGCAACTGACGCAAATTGAGAAGCTGTCGGCGCGACGAACAACTCGTTATCGAGATTGGGCATATCAGACAATTTTTGAGACACGGGCGCCCTTATAGTTGATAGCAATTTTTCCGTTTTCCATCCTGAACACTCTCGCTGCTGCGGCAAAATATCGCAGGCAGCTTCCCGGGCAAGCCTCGCGTAGGATATGCCATTCTTGCAAAAGTTTTAAAAGACCGAGCTTGTTGGAGCTTAAAACATTTGCGAAATGGCTTTGAAATATTTATGATTCCAATATGCATTGATGGCAATTATATGCTTCCGGTCATCGTGCCGGCCCTTGGCCTTAGGGTGTTAAACTCCATTATTTCGGCAAGGATATATTTCCATATCGTGACAAAATGGATGTTTCGGGAACATCCCAGTTGGCTGGAATCGTTATTCTATCGCCTCGCCTATCCACACGCCGCATCGTACGGTACTCGTTAGCTTCGTTAGAAATCATATGAAATGTTGTGCTCAATGCGGTTCCAGTAAGGTCGTCAAGGGCAAGGTGTCAGGCGGTCATCATATGAGTTCGAGTTTTTCACCTTCCGGCATCCCTCTCTTCACTTTTCGACCGTTTGTAAGACTTGTCGAACGAGAGGCGTTTTTTGCGTGCATTGAATGCGGCCATCTATGGAGCAGCGTTGTTCCACTGGATCTGACGCATCTGATTGAACAGCGTGGAGCGGATGAAATAAAAAACAAGGGCTTCCCCAATTCGTCATTCGGTGTCGAGATCACGCCGGTCTCCTCAGTAAGTCATGTCACTTGTCCGGAATGTGGTTCTGCGAATCGTGTCAAAGGCAAAGTGACTAAATATCGGGACAGGGCAAATTTTCATCCTGCCGATATTCGTCTTTTCACTTTCCGGCGATCCGCAAAATTGGAAAAGAAATCGTTTTCTGCATGTATACAATGTGGCCATCTATGGAGCCACGTAGTGCGATCAGACTTGATTCAACTTATTGAGCGTAGCGGAACCGATGGGATCAAGCGGATGATTTTTTCTGATCCGGCGCCGGCTCGTAACGCCGAAATACGTTCAAAGCAATCAGGCAATTGACTTGATTTCAAACGTGCATGCCGGGTTTATTTCCGGACTTCATTTCTTATTCACCTATACAGCGACTTGTAACGAGTTGTAATGACAGTCAACGTTATCCTTGCGCCAGTCGTTTTTGGCTCAAGACCACAGAAATTTATCTGGGTTAATCAACATAACGTAAAGGAACTGAAATGAACAAATTACTTGCTACTCTGATCGCCGGCCTGTTCGCTACCTCTGTATTTGCTCAAGGGGCAACTCCGTCCAACCCTGTGGCACCTGCAGCAGCCACTACCACGAAGGCCGCTAAAGCCGACGCGAAAGAAGTGAAAGCTGATGTCAAGGCCGACACGAAGGAAGCGAAAACTGACGCAAAGGCAGACGCGAAAGTAGCGGATGCGAAACAGGATGCAAAGGTAACGAAAGCGAAGGCACACCGCAAAGCAGTTAAAGCGAAAACCAAGGCACATGCTGCCGAAGTCAAGGCAGATGCGAAAGAAGCTGCGCCTAAGTAATCAGGTTAGTTGGCAATAAAAAGACAGGCTTCGGCCTGTCTTTTTTATTTGTTGATTCGCAATTCAAGGGCGGGCTTGAACGGCTTTCGTCTGTCAACCCATCGAGACTAAGATGGCGCCTGACCGAATCAAAAAGGTTGCAGCCAACCTTTCGCGCAAGTGGCGGGTTGAGAATCTGGGCGAGAGACGGGCATGCTATTAGTGGCGCTGTCCAACGGCAGTCCCACGTAAATGGCTCGCAAAATTCAATCCCCTGCACCATTTTTCAGGCCATGATATATTACCTGCTCAAGCAGTAATTGACTGGGCAATAATCATGAAGAAAAAACCTGAAATGACGCCGTGCATGCTGTTCAAGGCCGAGGAAAGCGTCGGCTATCTGCTCGCACGATCCCGCGCCAAGCTGGCCAAGTCGCTCGATATCGACTTAAGCCAACATGACATCACGCATGCGCAAGGCAGCATCGTGCTGATGCTGGCCAGCGGCAAATATACGACGGCTACCGATCTCGCGCGCGAGCTGTATATCGACTCGGCATCGATGACGCGCATGGTCGATCGTCTTGAAAAGCGCGGCTTGCTTGAACGTGTTCCTAGTATCGAGGATAGACGCGTCACGTATCTCAAGTTGACCGTCGACGGCTATGCTCTCGCTGCGCGTCTCCCGCCGGTTTATGTCGGCGTCCTGGAACGCAATTTCGCCGGTTTTCAAGAGGCCGAATTGAAGACGCTGAAAACCTTGCTGCGCAAATACCTCGACAGCGAAGTGAGTTGAAAATGGACATCCGAATGAACGCTCCTTTCAAATTATTGGTCTCGATGAGTGCGATTGCGCTGTTGTCCGGATGCGCGAACTTTAAAGGCATACACAGTGACGCCAGCTTGCGTCAGGTCGGCGATTACGCCAGCAACGCTACATTGCCAGCAGAGGGCGGTCCATGGCCGGATACTGGCTGGGCACTAGTCATCGGTGGCGCGCCTTTGCAGGCATTGATCGACGAGGCACTCGCGAACAGTCCTAATCTTCGGGTGGCCGAGGCACGCGTCAACGCTGCGCGGGCAGCAGCGGATTCCGCACGCGCTGCTGCCGGTGCAACTGTCAACGCAAATTTCTCCAGTACCTATCAGCGCTATACCGAGAACGGCCTCATCCCGCCACCGCTGGCCGGCGCATACGTGACCGACAACCTTCTTGCGCTGAATTTTTCATACGACTTCGACTTTTGGGGACGTCATGCAGCAGCGCTGCGCGCTGCTTTAGCACAAGGACAGGTCGCGCAAGCAGAGCAATACGCCGCACGCTTGATGCTCTCGACCGCAATCGCGCGCGGCTGGGTGCAGCTTGCGCGACAGCAGGGTCAGTACGAGCTGGTGCAGCAGCAATTAACGGCGCGTCGGAAGATCAATGATCTGGCTCGGCTGCGTTACCGCTCGGGACTGGATAGCGATAGCGACAGCGAAGAATCGCGGCAACAGATTGCCAGCCTGCGTGCAGAACAGACGCAGTGGCAGGAAGTCATAGCGCTAACGCGCAACCAGTTGGCGGCGCTGTTGGGACAAGGTCCGGATCGCGGCTTGCGCATAATGCCAGGAGATCTGCCGCCAAAATCCGCGCTGCAGGATGCATTGCCGGACGCATTGCCAGCGGGGTTGTTGGGAAGGCGCCCCGACATTGTCGCGGCACGCTGGCGGGTCGAAGCGGCGCAGCACAATATCGATGAGAGCAAGGCGCAGTTCTATCCAGACGTTAACCTGATGGCGTTTGCCGGCTTCTCCAGCATCGGGTTATCCGAGCTGTTGCAAGCGGGTAGTCGAATCGTCGGCGTGGGTCCGGCTATCCATCTTCCGATTTTCGGAAATGGCGCATTGCGCGCGCAGATGAAGGGAAGTGTCGCTGCCTACGACGTGGCGGTCGCCTCCTACAATCAGGCATTGACCGAAGCGCTGCATGATGTGGCCGATCAGGTGCAATCATTGCGTCATGTGCACGAGCAAAGCGACCAGGTTCAAGTTGCTGCCGACGCTGCCGCCAAGAACCTGCAGCTTGCGCGCGATCGTGAGCGGGTCGGCACTGCCAACATGCTACCTGTGCTTGCTGCCGAAATGGGCCTGCTTGCGCAACGCAAAGTTGCACTGGATCTTGAGGCGAGAAGCACCGATTTGCGGATCGGCCTGATCAAGGCGCTGGGCGGCGGCTACAGCGTCGCGCCGCCTCCCACCGCGACAGGTATTTCAATTCCAACCGGCGCTGCCGCCGTCGAACATTCACTCAATGCGAAGTCAACATCATGAATACACCAGCTAAAACAGACACAGGCGCAACTGCCGCGCCGACTGCGATTCCTCCTGCCAAGAATGGACGTGGCCGCATGATGCTGATCGTCACCGTTCTGCTGGCGCTCATTTTGATTGTGTATGGAATCTATTGGGCGATCTTTCTTCGGCATTATGAAAACACCGATGATGCCTACGTGGCCGGTAACGTGGTGCAGGTGACGCCGCAGGTCGGTGGCACCGTCATCGCAATCAATGCGGACGACACCGAGCTGGTGCATGTCGGCGCTACGTTGATTGAGCTGGACAAGAGCGACGCCAAAGTCGCGCTTCAGCAAGCGCAGGCGGAACTCGCTCAAGTCGTGCGTCAGGTACGTACGCTGTATGTCAACAACGGCGCACTTGTTGCGAATGTCGACGCACGCACGTCCGACGTAGCACGCGCACGCGCCGACCTCGCACGCCGTACCGAACTGTCCGGCACCGGCGCAGTATCGAAAGAGGACATCGCGCATGCAGCCAGTGCATTGCAGGTAGCCGAATCGGGACTGCAGGCAACGCGCGAGCAGCTCGCTTCCAACCGCGTGCTGACTGACCGAACCACTATCGACAAGCACCCGAATGTGCAGCGCGCCGCAGCACTGGTACAGACCGCTTACCTCAATTACGCGCGCACCAGTTTGCCCGCACCAATCAGCGGCTACGTTGCGAAACGTTCGGTCCAGGTCGGACAGCGCATCGCGCCGGGTACCCCGTTGCTGTCTATCGTTCCGCTCAACGCATTGTGGGTCGATGCCAATTTCAAGGAAGGCCAGATCGCGCACATGCGCATAGGGCAGCCGGTGGTATTGCATTCCGATCTTTACGGCTCCGATGCGGATTACCAAGGCAAGATAGCAGGACTCGCGGCAGGTACCGGCTCCGCATTTGCGCTGTTGCCGAGCCAAAATGCGAGCGGCAACTGGATCAAGGTAGTGCAGCGCCTTCCTGTGCGTATCAGCCTTGACGCCAACGAGCTGGCGCAACGGCCGCTGCGTATCGGCGTGTCGATGCAGGTGCAGGTGGATGTCGCGAATGCCGACGGTACATCGCTCACATCCAGCGCACCCGCCCGTACCGTACCGGCCTACCAGACAACGGTATTTGATACGGCGAACAAAGAGGCGGATGCGCTGATCGCCCGCATCATTACCGACAATGCCGGCAATAACGGAACAGGCGAAGCGCGGCACAACGAAGACAAGCAAGACGACCATCCTTCCCATCGCACCGCCGGACGGGTACGTTCATGATAGCCGGCCGAGGAGCACATCGATGAGCGTACCGCCGCGCGTTGCGCTGCCGCCGCTTGAAGGAGCGCAGCGCGTTTTCGGCACCATTGCGGTCTCGCTCGCAGTGTTCATGAACGTGCTCGATTCGTCGATCGCGAATGTGTCGATACCCGCAATCTCGGGCGATCTCGGCGTGTCGCCGCAGCAGGGCACATGGGTCATCACGTCGTTCGCGGTGGCCAATGCAATCTCGGTTCCGCTCACCGGCTGGCTCACAATGCGCATCGGCCAGGTGCGCCTGTTCGTTGCTTCGATCCTGCTGTTTGTGTTGGCGTCTTTCCTGTGCGGCATCGCGCCGAGCATCGGCATGCTGATTGCGGCGCGTATTCTGCAGGGTGCGGTCGCCGGTCCGATGATCCCGCTGTCGCAAGCCTTGCTGCTGTCCAGCTATCCGCCCGCCAAGAGCGGCATGGCACTCGCGTTCTGGGGCATGACGACGCTGGTGGCGCCCATCATGGGGCCGCTGCTGGGCGGCTGGATCTCGGACGACTATTCATGGCCGTGGATCTTTTATATCAACATCCCGATCGGAATTTTTGCGGCGTGGGCCAGTTGGGCCATCTATCGACCGCGTGAATCACCAATACTTCGCCTACCGATAGACAAGATCGGCCTGGGCTTGCTGATAGTCTGGGTTGGTTGCCTGCAATTGATGCTGGATAAAGGCAAGGAGCTGGACTGGTTCACGTCCCCCGAGATCGTGGTACTCGCTTCGATTGCCGCAGTGGCATTTATCTACTTCGTGGTGTGGGAGCTTGGAGACGCGCATCCGGTAGTCGACTTGTCGCTCTTCAAAGGCCGCAACTTCAGCGGCGGCGTGGTCGCCATCTCGGTTGCGTACGGCTTGTTTTTCGGCAGTCTCGTGATCTTGCCGTTATGGCTGCAGACCCAGGTCAGCTATACTGCCATCGAGGCAGGGAAGGTCATGGCGCCGATCGGTATATTCGCGATCATCCTGTCGCCGATCGTCGGCAAGCTGCTGGCAAAGTACGATGCGCGCATTTTTGCGACCGGTGCATTCGCCATTTTTGCCCTGGTATTTTTCATACGATCGCGCTTCAACGCCGATGTCGACACGATGACGCTGATGGTGCCGACCATCATTCAGGGTGCAGCGATGGCGATGTTTTTCATACCGCTGACATCGATCATTCTATCGGGGCAGCCGCATGAAAAAATTCCGGCAGCGGCCGGCCTGTCGAACTTCGTCCGCATCATGTTCGGTGGTATCGGCACATCGATCGCATCAACTGTATGGGATAGCCGCACCGCATTGCATCACGCGCAGCTGGCCGAACATACCGGGATGTCAAACGCGACGTTTGTGCAAACTGTGCAGTCGTTGATGGCGCAGGGAATGTCGGAACCGGCCGCCTGGAGTGTAATCGAGCGGCGTATCGGAGTGGAGGCAAGCACGCTGGCGGCGACAGACATTTTTTATGCGTCGGCGATATTGTTTCTGTCGCTGATCACGCTGGTCTGGATGACAAAGCCGGCCAAAGCAGCGATGTCTGCGGATGTGGCGGGCGCGCATTAAGGGGAGGAGCGGCAAGTGCGGCAGGCGATTGAGTTCACCTGATTTTCCGTCCGGTTGCAAGAGCTACTCTTCCTCTACTTTCGGCGTCAAATCTATCAGTTGCTCCATCAATTGTGCGAAGCGCCGCTGGTTCGGCGCAATCTTGTCTACCAGTATCAACGAGTCATTTGCTTCCACAGCCATCTCCGCGTCATACCCATTTTTCCGCATTGCGGCGATTGCGATCTGCGAAAAATTGAGCAATATACGTACATTCGACGGCAAGGTTTTTCTGGCGTTACGCATCCAGTCCACAGCTTCGGCGACTTGTCCGCCTTTCCACAGCATGACGCCGCGATCCATGATCTCGCCAGCCTCTTTACGCGCACCGTTGATTAATTCGGCGCCTGCTTCGCTCATGCGCGCCTTGTCGAAAATTTGCTGTGCGTCCGCTGCCAATAGGTCATTGTCGTGGTTGTTTTTCATGACCTCGCGTAACAGGTCTGCCGCCGCATCCTTGACGCCGACCGCAAATAACAGACGCGCCATTTCCAGGCAGGATTCAGGATCCGGGCGCGCCGCAGTTTCCCTTAAAAGCCGCCCCAATTCATCACCCGACTTGCGCGCTTTTACGTAGTCGCCACATTCGTGGTAAACCAGGCCTTCTGAAATTTTCGCGCGTACACGGACTTCTTCCGTATTGAATTCGGCCTGCACCGTCGCAAGCAGCTTTAACGCTTCCTTCGGTTCGTTTTTTTGCCCGCATACGCGTGCCAGGCCGAGGTAGGAGTCGGGAGTTCTCAACACCGAATGTGTACCCACTTCGACACTCTTACGAAAAGCTTTTTCCGCGATGGCGATGTTCCCCAACTTTAGCGCAATAGTGCCTAGGGTTTTTTGGCGCAATACGGAATTAGGCGACAGCTTGGCCGCATCTTGCAACACCTGTTCCGCTTCGGCGAATTCGCCTAACTTCTGCTGGGCATCAGCCAGTTGGTCATAGGCTTCAAGGTAATGCGGATTTTCCGTAATCACTTCCTGGAGCATGGCCTTGGCCTCTTCAACCTCACCATTCTGCATGCGGATTTTTGCGATGCCTGTCTTCGCCCAAGGGTATTCGCGTTCCACCATCACTTGCTCGAAGACTGCGCGGGCCTGGTCCGACTCTCCGCTTTTCAGCAATAGCGTCGCCTTCATGCGCGTCAGTTCCAGTTCATGCAGCTTCTCGGTGCCGAGTTTTACGTCGCATAGCTTCGCCGCTTTCAGGTAATCCTTCGCGCCATAAGCCTCTTCGATTTCCTTGAATACCTGCTTCTTGGTCCAGATGCGGTTGAGGCGGGTGTGCAGGATGCTTTCGGTAATCGGCTTTACCAGATAGCCGTCGGGTTGATATTCGGCAGCGCCCATTACGGACTCGACGCTCTTCTCTGCAGATACCATTAGCCAGATGCAGGTTGGTCCGATCAGGTCGAGTATCTTCGCCTCCTCCAGCACTTGCTGACCATTTTTGCCGGTGCCCATGTTGTAATCGCAAAGCACCACATCGTATTTATTACGGCTTAGCGCAATCACTGCTTCCGCGCCGTTATCGGCCTGGTCGATATACTTCACTCCAAGACCACGCACCATGTCGCGCAACATCGTGCGCATGCTGGGAAAGTCGTCGACCAACAGAAAACGTTTGTTGGTCCACTCGGTGAATTTATTTGTAGTTGTTGCCATCTAATTCCCAAAGGTGCTAATCGTCATTGCCTTATTGTGCTTAAACCTGTGCTTAAATTTTTGCGCCGCGGTTCCACTCGTCAGGGTAGGCGCAGCACAAAACAACCACCACCAAACGTGCCGCCGTTTTCCAGGAACACGCTGCCCTGGCGCCCACGATGCCTGTGCATTTTCGCGACCTCGCTTGAGAAATACAAACCCAGGCCGGTACTTCCGGTGGTGAAATCGACGCCACTTTTGATCGACATGCCTGCGTCTATCATTGCTTGCGGATAGCCGCGACCGTTGTCCTCTACCCGCAATTCCAGAAACTCTTCACCCGGACGCGCGACCAATCGAATCTTGTCGAGGGTATAACGAATCGCATTGTTAATTGCGTGGCCGACTACACCTATCACGAGGTCTTCGTCGAAGATCCAGACCAGGCCTTCCGGACAATCAACCTCCAGAACAATGTTTTTCGAATCGAGCAGGATGCCGTTCTGTGCCTGGACTTGCTCGACGAGATAATCAAGTTGTTGCGGTTGCGGATCGAACGGATACGATGGGGTACCTACATCTTTATATAAAGCCAACAGCTGGATGAGATTGTCATTCAGCCGCCTGGTTTCGTAGAGCATGTGCGCCATCTGCTGGTACGCGGGCGTTTGCTTCGCTGCGTCATCGGCCAACAGGGTTTCGAGAGTGCCGCTCAACATACCCACAGAATTTTTCATGTCATGGGCGGCCGAAGCGAGAAACAACGCTAAATCCGGACGGTTCTGATCGTCATGCATGCGCGCTTCCTCTCCTTGATGAAACAATATTATTGCGCTCGCTGTTTACAGCAATGGCACTACATTCTGCGCGTGGTTTCGTCTTCCGAATTGCCGGTCCGCGCTGCAGAACCGTGGGAACAATCGACTATCGAGTTGTGCTGGGGATGTCTTCAATCCGCATGCCTGGCCAGCCTTGTAAGCGTCGCAATTCCTTATGCCCATTCTAGTATGAAAGAACACCGCTTTGCATATCCCTTTGCATTGATAAGAGAAGATTAAATTCTTGGCAATGCGACAACGGTGCGCAGGTATGGTGCATGCGGCGCATAAAATATATTGATATGTTTGTTGGCGCACAGAACGCATCGGCCAAAACGGGGATAACGATACTTTTGTGCCGCCTTATGGCATTTTTGAGATCGATGGGACCCCGTAGCCGGTTCTGTTCAGCCTCGTATCCGATTGAAGGAAAACCGATGGATTCCAGGCTAGCCCACGACGAGCAATTACGCGCAACAGCAGCGGCAAAAATTGATTGCAAAATGAAGGAATTTTGCGAGCGCATCGGGATGAACGTATCGGCAACAGTCTGGAATCTCAGCCAAGGCATGGCAAATTCAGGGCCTCACCGTCTCGATATTTCCATCGCGGCGCACACAACGAAAGTCTACTTCACCGATTATGAATTGACCGTTTACGCAAGGGACGAAGATGACGCCAATATCGACGCGCGGCTCCAGCAAATCGTCCACAAATTGTATGACGGGATGACGCCATCGTCTGTGTAAGTCCTACTTAGGGTGTATCGTTTTTCCAGCCGTGCACCTCATGATAGCCTCACCCATGTACACGCGGCCTCATCCGTCGCTCGCCCATCAGCACGCGAAGCTGCCGAATAGTAAAGTCGGTTTCTTCATGCATGCGCACCAGAAGTGCGGGTTCAACCTCCGTCTTCCGAAGACGAATTTTATTGATGACGTGGGGCGCAATTCCAAGTGCGCGGCCTAGCGATGCGTCATTTTCGAGATTCAATTTTTCGCAGACCGCATCCAACAATTTCCCGGGATCGTATTCCCGCAGTATCGCCAGGCGCATCTCGTCTTTAGGTTCGCTCACTGGATTTCTCCTTGAGGCTGTCTGCGGGGGTGGTGAGTGCTACGTGGGACGACGCGGTTAAGTCTGTACGGAGAAAACATTTTTGCAGAATTACTTTCACAATGAATTACGAGCGAGTCTGTGTGGCTGCACCGTCGGCGATTGCTCGCTTTGTGCCGGGAAATTGCCTCGGCATTCCGAGTTATCAACGTCCTTTGACCTTCAAATTATCGATTGGTTCACACGCACTGTAGTACATCAACGTTACGAGTCTATGACTCCGCACAAGCAGTCGCGATACGGTAGAAATTGGCAATCAGCGTAAGTCCTGATAAGTTGAATACGCGCTTTATACCAGCTGGAATCAGCCTCCGACTAAATCATGTTTACTTTTTCTTTATGCCGGAAGGCAAAGTCTTTACACAATTTTTAGATCTTTATCGCTAATCTGAATCTCATCAAAACAACCATGTTGGAGATGATGATGGACATTGCTTATCTCGGTGCAATAGTCGTGTTCCTGGGCTTGACCTGCCTGCTCGCCATTGGATGCTACAAATTGGGAGAGCAACCATGAGCGCACTCTATATCGTTGGCGCACTCACAGCGGCCGGTCTGCTGGTGTATCTGGTCCTCGCTTTACTAAAAGCAGAGGAGCTGTAAATGAGCACGCAATCATTCCTTCTTCTCGCTGCGTTTCTGGCAGCATTGTTGGTCACCGCGTATCCGCTAGGCATCTATCTGACAAAAGTCGGAGACGGCACAACCATTCCCGGCCTGGGATGGATCGCCAGGATAGAAAGCTTTGTCTACAAGCTATGTGGCATCACGTCCGAATCGGCCATGGGTTGGAAAACCTATGCGCTCGCACTACTCATATTCAATGCGATCGGCGCAATCGCGGTATATGCAGTCCAGCGTTTGCAAGCTTGGCTGCCATTCAATCCACAGGCATTTGCCAACGTCAGTCCTGACTCGGCTTTTAACACCGCCGTGAGCTTTGTGAGCAACACCAACTGGCAGGGATATTCAGGTGAATCCACGATGAGTTACCTGACCCAGATGCTGGTGCTGACGGGCCAGAATTTTTTCTCCGCCGCTACCGGCATGGCCGTCGCTTATGCACTGATACGGGGATTCACATCCCGCTCCGCCAAATCCATCGGTAACTTCTGGATCGATATCACACGTTCGACGCTATACGTGCTGCTGCCGCTGTCGGCCATCTTCGCGATATTTTTAATGAGCCAGGGCGTCATCCAGAATTTCTCTGCATACAAAGACGTAACGCTGCTTGATCCGGTCACCTATCAGCAAGCGAAAAATGCTCCCGATGGCCAACCCTTAAAAGACGCGCAGGGTAATCCGGTCATGGAAACATTGACCACGAAAACGCAGACCCTTCCCATGGGGCCGGTCGCCTCGCAGGAAGCGATAAAAATGCTCGGCACCAATGGCGGTGGCTTCTTTAACGCAAACTCTGCGCACCCTTTTGAGAACCCTACGCCGCTCACCAACTTCATCCAGATGCTATCGATCTTTCTGATTCCGGCGGGACTATGCTTCGCGTTCGGCCGCATGGTTGGGGACATGCGCCAGGGATGGGCGGTGCTCGGTGCGATGACGGCAATCTTTGTGGTGATGACCGCTGTGGTCTTGATCGCCGAGCAGCAGGTCCATCCAGGCTTGCATGCACTCGGCATCGATCAGGCTTCCAGCACGTTGCAGTCGGGCGGCAATATGGAAGGCAAGGAAACAAGATTCGGCATCAGTGCATCCGCACTGTTTGCAGCGATCACAACTGCAGCGTCATGCGGTGCTGTGAACGCGATGCACGATTCCTTCATGCCTATAGGCGGACTGGTGCCGCTGGTGTTGATCCAGTTCGGTGAAGTCATATTTGGCGGGGTCGGTTCCGGACTGTACGGCATGTTGATATTCGCGATCCTCGCGGTTTTCATCGCAGGCTTGATGATCGGACGCACGCCCGAATATCTCGGCAAGAAAATCCAGGCTTACGAAATGAAAATGACGTCGATCACGATCCTGGTAACCCCGGTACTCGTATTGACGGGAACCGCGATCGCGGTGCTGCTCGATCCCGGCAAGGCCGGCATCGCCAATCCGGGCGCACATGGGTTCTCGGAAATCCTGTACGCATTCAGCTCTGCCGCCAACAACAACGGCAGTGCATTCGCAGGCCTGTCGGCGAATACGCCGTTCTACAACATCATGCTGGCCATCGCGATGTGGTTCGGCCGATTTGCGATGATCGTGCCGATACTCGCCATCGCCGGATCGCTCGCTGCGAAAAAGCGCCTCGAAGTAACCGCCGGCACGATGCCGACGCACGGCCCCTTGTTCGTCACGTTGTTGGTCGGCGTCGTCGTCCTGGTGGGTGTATTGAATTATGTTCCGGCGCTGGCACTAGGACCGGTTGTCGAACATCTGCAATTAATTGCGCATTAATCGGGAGCGGACATGCACACCATAGAATCCACGCCGACACCCATCGTCAATCGCAAGAGCCTGTCGCTTTTCGATTCCGAACTGATGGATTCGGCACTCATCGACACATTCAAAAAACTGCATCCACGACATCAACTACGTAACCCGGTGATGTTCGTCGTATATATCGGCAGCATAATCACGACGCTGCTGTTCATACAATCCGTCATCGGGACAGGTGAGGCCAGTCGAGGCTTCATTCTCGCCGTAACGATCTGGTTGTGGGTCACCGTCCTGTTCGCCAACTTCGCGGAAGCTCTGGCGGAAGGGCGGAGCAAAGCGCAAGCAGGTTTTTTGCGTGCGTTGAAGCAGACCACCATTGCGAAAAAACTGAATGCGCCGCGCTTCGGCAGCAGCTGGGCGGGAACCGTTGCCGACAGATTGCGCAAGGGCGACGTCGTGTTGGTCGAGGCAGGCGACATCATTCCCATTGACGGCGAGGTAATTGAGGGCGTCGCGTCGGTAGATGAAAGTGCGATCACCGGCGAGTCCGCGCCGGTCATACGCGAGTCCGGCGGGGACTTCTCCTCGGTAACTGGCGGCACACGTGTACTGTCCGATTGGCTGGTCGTGCGTATCGCAGTCAATCCCGGCGAAGCCTTCATCGACCGCATGATTGCAATGGTCGAGGGTGCCAAACGGCAAAAGACGCCGAACGAAATTGCACTGACCATCCTTCTGGTGGCGCTCACGATCGTATTCCTGGTCGTGACCGTGACACTACTGCCGTTTTCGCTTTATTCGGTTGAGGCAGCCAAGGCCGGCACGCCGATTACCATTACCGTCCTGATCGCGTTGTTGGTGTGTTTGATCCCGACGACGATAGGCGGCTTGCTGTCTGCAATCGGCGTCGCAGGGATGAGCCGCATGATGCAGGCCAACGTCATCGCCACGTCTGGCCGTGCGGTCGAAGCGGCAGGCGATGTCGACGTACTGCTGCTGGACAAGACAGGCACCATTACCTTGGGTAACCGCCAGGCATCGGAATTTGTTCCCGCTCCCGGCATCACCGAGGCGCAACTGGCCGACGTCGCGCAGTTAGCGTCACTGGCGGATGAAACCCCCGAGGGTCGTAGCATAGTCATACTCGCCAAGCAGCGCTTCAACATACGTGAACGCGAGATGGCAACATTGAATGCGTCTTTCGTTGCGTTCACGGCGCAGACCCGGATGAGCGGTGTCGATATCGATAATCGTGCAATCCGCAAGGGTGCAGCCGACGCGATGAAGCAATATGTAGAATCCCTTGGCCGTCCGTTTCCGGCCGATGTTGGCAAGGCAGTCGATGATATTTCACGGCGCGGCAGTACGCCGCTGGTGGTAGTAGATGATGGCCGGGTGATGGGCACCATCGAGCTGAAGGATATCGTCAAGGGCGGTATCAAGGAGCGCTTTGCCGCGCTACGCCGGATGGGCATCAAGACCGTGATGATCACCGGCGATAACAAGCTGACGGCGGCGGCAATCGCTGCGGAAGCAGGCGTGGACGATTTTCTTGCGGAAGCGACGCCGGAAGAAAAACTCAAATTGATCCGCAGCTACCAATCGCAGGGTCGACTGGTAGCGATGACGGGCGACGGTACCAACGATGCGCCGGCACTGGCGCAGGCCGATGTGGCGGTCGCAATGAACTCCGGCACGCAGGCGGCGAAGGAAGCCGGCAATATGGTTGACCTCGACTCCAACCCGACCAAGCTGCTGGAGATCGTCGAGATCGGCAAGCAGATGTTGATGACGCGCGGATCATTGACGACGTTCTCGATTGCCAACGACATCGCCAAATATTTCGCCATCATCCCGGCTGCATTTGTGACGACATATCCGCAATTGAAAGCGCTGGATGTCATGCATCTGGCCAGTCCATCGTCGGCCATCATGTCGGCAGTGATCTTCAATGCGTTAATCATCGTGGCGTTGATTCCGCTCGCGTTGAAGGGGGTGAAATACCGCGCTGTCGGTGCCGCGATGCTGTTGCGCCGCAACCTGCTGATCTATGGATTGGGCGGCATCATCGTGCCCTTCGTCGGCATCAAATTTATCGATATGCTGCTGTCCGCATGTCATCTAGTTTAGGAGACTGCAATGAATTCCATCCTTCGCCCAGCGTTCGTACTCTTCGCCGTTTTGACGCTCATTTGCGGGGTTCTTTATCCTTATGCGATCACCGGTATAGGCCTGCTCGCGTTTCCCGGTCAGGCTGGAGGCGACGTGATACAACACAACGGCCAGCCAGTTGGTTCGACACTGATAGGCCAGGCGTTTTCTTCACCGAAGTATTTCTGGGGGCGTCCTTCCGCAACCAGTCCGATGCCGAATAACGCCGTCTCGTCGAGCGGGTCCAACCTGGGCCCGACCAATCCTGCGTTGATCGATGCGGTGAAAGGCCGGATTGATTTATTGAAGGCAGCGGATCCGGGCAACACGGCGCCGGTTCCAGTTGATCTGGTGACTGCATCGGCAAGTGGCCTCGATCCGGAAATCAGCATCGCAGCAGCGTATTATCAAGTCGGTCGTATCGCACGGGAGCGTAATATCTCTATTGACGAAGTGCGTCGCATGATCGATGGTCTTGCAGAGTTGCAGTATTTTGGTTTCTTCGGAGAGCCGCGGGTCAATGTCCTGGTGTTGAACCTTGCGCTTGATGACCGTCGGCCAAGCTAAAGCGCATAAATCGCGCTCCGTCGTTCCCGTGAAGGCGGGAATCCATAAGGAGCATGACGTATAACAGGCTTATGGGTCCCCGCCTACGCGAGGACGACGGGGTTTTTAGAGTTTTTTGTGGCAGGCTGAAAAACTGTGCATTTTTATGCTTTTCATAGGGCATGCCGACTTTCCGAGACAGTACTTTAAATTACTTAAGACACCTAATTCATGTTTCCACCCGACTATCAACGACCGGACCCGGATGCATTGCTTGCCAAAGTGCAGGAGGATGAACGTCGCGCGTCGCGCGGTAAACTGCGTATTTATTTCGGCGCATCCGCAGGCGTAGGAAAAACCTACGCGATGCTGATGGCGGCGCGCAAGCTGCACGCGGACGGTATGGATGTACTCGTCGGAGTCGTCGAAACCCATGGTCGCAGGGAAACCATGGCAGTGCTCGAAGGGTTAAGCGTGTTGCCGCCAAAGGCGATCGATTATCGCGGCAAGACCATCAGCGAATTCGACATAGATGCGGCATTGGCACGTCACCCCGCATTGATCCTGATGGACGAGCTTGCGCACTCCAATGCGCCTGGTTCGCGTCATCCAAAACGCTGGCAGGACGTCGACGAACTGCTTGATGCCGGCATTGACGTGTTCACCACCGTCAACGTGCAGCATCTGGAAAGCCTCAACGATGTCGTGGGCGGCATCACCGGCATTCGTGTTGCGGAAACGTTGCCGGATACCGTGTTCGACGAGGCCGATGAAGTCGTACTGGTCGACATTCCGGCAGACGAATTGCTGTCGCGCCTCAAGCAGGGCAAGGTCTATCAGGCGCAACAGGTGGAACGCGCTTCACGTAATTTTTTCCGCAAGGGCAATCTCATTGCGTTGCGTGAGCTGGCACTGCGCCGCACCGCCGACCGCGTCGAGAACGACGTACAGGCGTATCGCGTGGAGAAATCCATTAATGCGGTTTGGAAGACGGACGCGTCGGTGTTGGCATGTATCGGACATCGCCCCGGAGCCGAACATATCATCCGAAGCGCGGCACGTCTCGCGAGTCAGCTGAACGCAGAATGGCATGCGGTCTACGTGGAAACGCCGCAACTGCAGCGCTTGCCGTCGATGCACCGCGAACGTATCCTCAAGGTGTTGAAGCTGGCGCAGGATCTCGGTGCCAAGACCACCATTTTGGCCGGCAATGATATTGCACTGGCGATCGTCGACTACGCACGCAGCCACAATTTCTCAAAAATCCTGCTGGGCCGCGGTCATCCATCATGGCCATGGATCAGCCCGCACCTGACGCGTATCGCTGCACTTGCCCCGGACATCGACATTACGGAAATCGGACGGGCCAGCTCGGACGAGCCTTCAGCCGACAGGTCAAATAACCCTCCCCTATCCGCAACGGGCGATGCCGTTGCCATGCCACGACAAAAATCGCGGCAGTGGCGCTACGTGTGGGCCGCGGCAGCCAGCCTGTTGACGGCACTGGTTGCCACGCCATTGCTGCCATATCTCGATCTGGCGAACATCGTGATGGTATTCATGCTGACGGTCGTGCTGGTCGCGGTCAAATTCGGTCGTGGCCCCGCCGTTGTATCGACATTTGTCGGGGTCGCCGCATTCGATTTCTTTTTCGTGTCGCCGCGGTTTTCATTTGCGGTCAGCGACCTGCAATACCTCGTCACATTCTCCGTCATGCTGGCGGTCGGTTTGATTACCGCCCACCTCACGGCAAATTTGCGTTATCAGGCGCGGGTCGCATCGCACCGCGAAGGCCGCTCGCGCGCACTGTATGAATTTGCACGCGAATTGTCCGGCGCCCTGCAGACCGAGCAGATATTCGAAAACACCTGCACGTTTATTCAACGTACCTTTCTTGCAAAGGCGACCTTGCTGTTGCCGGACGATGCGGGGCGACTGCAATATCCAACAGCGGGAATCGAGCCCGCCAAAACGCCAAACATGAGCGTGCTGGATTTGGGTATTGCACAGTGGGCATATGACCGTGCAACACCTGCGGGCATCGGAACCGACACGCTACCGGGCAGCAGCTATTTCTATCTTCCCTTGGTTGCACCGATGCGAACACGCGGCGTGCTGGCGATACAACCGGAGAGCCGCCGCTGGGCATTGATCCCCGAACAACGACAACAGCTGGATACATTCGCCGCGCTGGCGGCAATCGCACTGGAACGCGTGCACTACATTGAAGTCGCGCAGGATGCGCTGGTGCAGATGGAATCCGAGCGGCTGCGCAATTCGCTGTTGTCTGCGCTGTCGCATGATTTGCGCACGCCGCTTACGTCATTGGTCGGATTGTCCGAGTCGCTGGCCATGGCCAAACCTCCACTGACACCGCCTCATCAAGCAATGGCGAAAGCCTTGCATGACGAGACCCTGCGGATGAGCAACCTGGTGACGAACCTGCTTGATATGGCGCGCATACAAAGCGGCGACGTACGGCTTAATTTGCAATGGCAGCCGTTTGAGGAAGTGGTCGGAAGTGCACTGCGCGCTGGCGCCTCGTTCCTCGCAAATCATGAGGTGAAGACGCGCCTCGCTCCTGACTTGCCCATCATCCGTTTTGACGCGATGCTGATTGAACGCGTTCTTTGCAATTTGCTCGAAAATGCGAGCAAGTACACGCCGGCCGGATCGCGTATCGTCATTGCCGCAGAAACCAGCGGGGAATTTCTGGACGTCTCGGTGTACGACAACGGGCCTGGTCTGCCGGTCGGCAAGGAAGAAGCAATTTTTGAAAAATTCACGCGCGGCGAACGCGAGTCCGCTACCCCTGGCGTCGGACTCGGGCTCGCGATATGCCGCGCCATCGTCGAGGCGCATGGTGGGTCCATTCGCGCGGGGCATTCTCCCGACGGCGGCGCATCCATCATCTTCACGCTTCCGCTCGGCACGCCTCCGGTGATGCCTGATGCAGATGAAGACGATGCAACCAATCTCGCAAGCGATCCGGAGCCATTGCCATGACGCCCGTTCCTATCGCACTGCTGGTTGAAGACGAGGCGCAAATCCGCCGCTTCGTGCGCAATGCACTGGAGGAGGAGGGGTGGCAAATCGTTGAAGCGGAAACAGTGCAGCGGGGCTTGGCCGATGCGGGTACACGCAAGCCCGACCTGATTATTCTCGACCTCGGATTGCCGGATGGCGACGGTTTGGATTTTATTATCGACGTCAGGAAATGGTCATCCGTGCCAATTATTGTGCTATCGGCACGCGCAAACGAGATCGACAAGATTCAAGCGCTCGATGCAGGTGCGGATGATTACCTGACCAAGCCCTTCGGCGTCGGCGAGTTGCTGGCGAGGGTCAGATCCACGCTACGGCGATTGCAGAAGTCCGATATCGATACCGATGGAGCGATCCGCTTTGGCGACGTCACGCTGGACACCAAGGCTCATCTGGTCACCAAGGGAAATCAGATCGTCCATCTGACACCGACAGAATACAGGCTACTCGTGGTACTTGCGAATAACGTCGGCCGGGTAGTGACCAACCCACAGTTGTTGCGGCAAGTGTGGGGACGCTCGCATGCACATCATAGTCATTACGTCCGTATTTACATGGGCCACCTGCGGCAAAAGCTGGAGGACGATCCAGCCCAGCCGCGGTATTTGTTGACTGAAACCGCGGTGGGCTACCGGTTGCTTTTACCGTTGTAATTTCAGCGTCATGCGGCAAGTGCATGTCAATCGAAATACAGCGGGTTTGGCGAGACATAAACTGTTACTACATGATCAAGCACGCCATCCGGAGCAACTTGATTCAATTTGAACGAAGAGAACGGGCCGTCGAAATGCCACGCGAATACTTTGTCGCCGGTGACGAATTTGACAGTCTCACCTCCGACTACGTTGAGGGATTTTGTTTTTTCAGTGATCGTGATCGTGCGTTCAGCCGACGCAGGTTGCGCCGGGCCGCCCAATAGCTTGATCTGTTTCGTGGAATAGTTCATTTCCGTTGCTGTCGCAGGCAGAACGGTACCCATCACAATAAGTGCAAGGACAGTAGAAATCGATTTGCAGGTATTCATTTTTAATCTCCAAAAAGTTGAAGCTGGCTGGATATTTAATACGGGCGCCAACAATATGGTTAACTCGGATACCGTAAAAAATATTCCCGACATTGCAAATTCAATTTCAGTTTTCACTTACACCTGCAAGTCAATTTTTGATAGGACTTACGCACACTGTATAAATTCGTCGTTCCCGCGCACGCGGGAACGACGGAGATTTTTTCTGCCATTTTTCGTAGCCGCTATTTGACGATAATTCTCCCGCTCATTTCCTCATGACCGCTACCGCAGAAGTTGTCGCATAAAAAATCGTAGACGCCGGCCTTCTCAGGTTTGATACTGACCCGTGTTATCTGGCCAGGCGGCAGGTCAGCGCGAATTTTGAGATCGGGAATATTGAATCCATGCACAAAGTCCAGCGAGGTGAATTCGAGGACGACCGCTTCACCTTTCTTGATCGTGATTTCGTTCGGCGTATAGACAAATCGTTTCGCCTGTATCTTGATCACGCGCTCTTTGGTTTTCTGTTTGGCAGCACCCTGTGCGTCCAGTATCCCGCCGAACATCAGGGTACCAAATCCGGCGGCAACACTCAGGCACAGGTTTCTTCTTGAGGAGTCCATGGCCTACTCCTTGGGAACAGGAAGCTCAGTGATATCGTATTTATCGGCCTTGATTTCCGCTTCAACTTCGCGAAAGCCCAGCCCTTTATTCGGCGCAGCAGGGTCCCATGGCAATGGCGTACGCTTTTCCTGCGAACCCGGAGCAGGCAGCGGGAAGATGAGCGACTTGGCGGCGTGATGCGCGATATGCTCGGTCTGGTGATGGTGTTCCTGATGGATGTGCCCGTAAAAGACAGTCACGTTTGAATACGGCATCAACAGCGCGATTGCCTTGTCGCCGTCGCGTGTCGCCCAATCCCATTTTGGCACCAGGTCGAAAAGAGGGCGATGCGTGAAGACGACTATGCGCGCATCTTTCTTCTGTTTTTCCAGATCATTCTTGAGCCACTCAAGCTGCTCATCGCCGATGCGCGCACCGGGATCGGAGACGTTGTCGAGTGCAATAAAATGCACGCCTTTGTGATCGAACGCATAGTGCGTAGCGCCGAAATTTTCCTTGAACGCAGCACCATTATCGAGCGCCGCATCGTGTTCGCCCGGGATGAAGTGCACGGTCTTGACTTTCAAACCTCCGGCGATGTCGCGAAACTCAGTCATACGTTTGCGCCGCTCCTTGGGATCGTCAGTGGTGTGGGTCAAGTCACCGGTGAATATGATGAAGTCAGGCTGTGTAGGGAGTGCGTTGACGGCAGCAACGGCTTTCTTCAAAGTGTTGGCCGCATCGGGATTCGGTGGTCCGCTGAACCCCCAATGGCTGTCCGATAACTGGACGAAATAAAAATCATCGTAAGGAGCTGCCGCCTGTCCCGCTGTCGCGGCTAACGCATGTCCGTACAGTCCCGACATGAATACGGCGCCGCCACCGACAGCAGTCAGTCTCAGAAAATTCCTGCGGTTTAATATGTGATCAGTCATATGCTTTCTCCTCAAGTGATGTAATGTGAAAAATGGCATGTCTGTCATCGACAGCCGGTAGGTGATTCAAGTAATTCATAGTACTGGAACTGCTCCCCTCTCCCGCCTGCAGGCGAGAGGAGCGACTCATCTTTATTTCTGGTCATTAAGCGTTTTCAAATAAGCAATCAAATCAGCACGGTCCTTCGCTGAAGACACCTTGATCCCCATTTTTTGTCCCGGGATCAATTTCTCCGGATTGGTCAGCCATTTATCGAGCGTTTTTTCATCCCACACTATCATCGAGGCTTTCACCGCCGCTGAATATGCATAATCCGGAGCACTGCCGGCCTTGCGATTGAATACCCCTTTGTGCGCAGGACCGACGCCGTTATAGTCAGTCGAGTGGCAGGCGACGCAGGTCTGCTGGTAAAGCTGCTGCCCGTGTATCGCATTGCCGGCGGCAGCGACGGTGCCGCTGCCGCACAGGAAAAACGTCCCGGTGAAAATGATCGAAATGGCATGCCTCATGTGATAATCCCTTCGTAAAGTAAAATTTCTCCGGCGCTTCATGTCCGAGTTTTTATCCATAAACCCTATAACTCGGTTCACCAGAAAAATATTCCCCGAAAAGTATTTATATTTTTCCGGGAATAAATGACGGTGGGACCGAGTCGTACATTGAGAAGTGAAGAGTTGGCGGGTATCCATTTGAAAGACCAGAACAGAATTACCCATTTTGAGGAAACAGCGCTTCCTCATCTGGACGCCGCTTACAACCTCGCGCGCTGGCTGACGCGCAACGACCACGAGGCCGAAGACCTGGTGCAGACGGCGTTCGAGCGCGCGCTGAAATTCTTTGACGGTTTTCGTGGCGGAGACGCCCGTGCATGGTTGTTGACGATAGTGCGAAATACTTATTTCACATCGCTAAGAGATAAGCGGCATGAAAGCAAAGATGTTTATTTCGATGAGGAACTTCATCGTTATGACGAGGATGCAGGACAAGAATCCGCTTCATCGTCCTACGCCATCGGCAGCAACCCGGAAAGGATATCGGCCGCCGGCGATACCAGGCGCGTGATGAATCAGGCTTTGGACAGTCTTCCGCAGGCTTTCAAGGAGGCCGTGGTGCTGAAGGAAATGGAGGAGTTGTCTTACAAGGAGATCGCGGAAATTTCCGGGGTCCCGATTGGTACCGTAATGTCGCGTCTCGCACGCGGACGCAAGCTGCTGGTTGAATATTTGAAGCAGCATGCAGTTGGAGGATCAAATGAACTGTAAGGAATCTTGCAACCTGATGTCGGCGTATGTCGATAACGAGTTGGACTCATCCGATGCGATCAAGGTTGCCGCACATATCGCCGAGTGCGCGACTTGTGCCGCCACATATGAAGAGACGCTGAAATTACGCGCGGCGATCAAGGACCATGCGATCAGTTATCAGGCGCCTAGTCATTTGCGGCACCGGATCCAGGTAGCCATCGACAAGGAAAAATCCATCAGCCGAAAGAAAGATAAATTTTCCTGGGCATGGATTAATTTCGGCCTCGCAACGGCGTTCTCCGCCGCATTCGCTTTCACGCTGGCACTTTACGTAGGAGTGCCTTCGGAGTCGGAACGTTTCGATGAAGAGCTCGTCGCCGACCATTACCGGTCGCTCATGGCCGACCATCTCACCGACGTGGTGTCGTCGGATCACCATACTGTCAAGCCATGGTTCACCGGCAAGCTTGATTTTTCACCACCCGTATACGACTTGGCGCAACAGGGTTTCCCGTTGCTAGGGGGGCGCCTGGATTATTTGAACGAGCGGCCGGTGGCGGTTCTGGCCTATCGCCATGCAAAACACCTGGTCAATCTTTTTGTAATGCCGGACAAGGCCAACAAGGATGTGCCGGTTGAAACCAGAACGAAACAAGGTTTCCAACTGGTGCATTGGGCGCGATCAGGCATGGCGTATTGGGCGATATCGGATATGAATTCACGGGAGTTACTTGAGTTTCAGCGGACACTATCTTCGCAGCCGGAATGATCGTGGGTAGAAGCCCACGCCCGTTGAATGACCATGAAGACCCCAAGCCAAGAATTTGCCGCATGGAAATTCAAGCGGATATTTGCCCAAATATGTTAAATATTGTTAATGTTTTCTTGGGGAAACGCATTGTCTGCAAGCATGTCCTAGAATGACTTCAACACAAAATAATTCCCGGCAATTCAGAGGAAACTGAGGAGACACCAACCCGCGCCGCGCAAGCCGCGCGGGTTTTTTATTGCGGGTCTATTACATTAAGCCGGAACGCAGGAATAAAATCCGCATTGGAGAGATTTAAGAGCGATGGAAATAGTAGAGATTGCTCAGAAACCGGATGGGTAAATAAAACCATCCCTTAGTCAAGGCGCCACAATGAACCGATGCTGTCCGAGCTGTAATGAAAAAACCATATCCGCGCTCATGGTGTTTCGTTCAGCCAGCGGAATAGGCACAAACCCAAAGTGCCCATCTTGCAAAACGCAAATGTCGGTCGGGACATCCTTGCAAGGAAATTACATGGGATTTTTGCTGCTTGTTTTTACGTTTTCTGCAGCGCAAAGCGTCGTGCATCGTAGCTACATGCCGTATCTGTATTTGCCTGTCGGATTGGCGATGGCATCGCTCACTGTCCTGCGCTATGCAAAATTGAAAATAGTCAGTCCAAAGCCTGCGTGGTTATCAGCAGCTCATTACGGTATTCTCGTTTTATTTTTGTGCGTACTCTTATATTTTTTTGGAAAATGAGACTTCTTTTAACTCACGACTATCTACGCAGGGCTTCATGTTTACTCCGGCGAGATTGGCGAGTTCGAAGTTAATGGTACGGTGGATTGAAATTACGAAGTCACAGGTGACCATGAAAGCCAGTGTTACCGAATTGCTGAAGAAGATTCCCGGCCCGCTCTCCGAAAAATGGCCTCAAGGGGAGCGCTTTGCCAAAGCGTTTTCACACGGCACGATGAGCGTCGAACTTTACGCCCCGGTTGGCCATGACCCTCAATCTCCCCACGGTCAGGACGAAATATATTTCGTGGTGAACGGTAGCTCAGAGTTTTTATTAGAAGACAAATGTATGGATCTTGCAGCGGGAGATGCAATCTTTGTTCCCGCTGGGGCTACGCACAGGTTTGAAAACTTCAGCGATGATTTTGTTACGTGGGTAGTCTTTTGGGGACCTCGTGGCGGTGAAAAATAATTTCAACGTAGTAGTCGAGCTTACGCCTTGGATTAGTGTATCGGCTAGATACGTATGAATACGTCGCCGGATATCAATCAAATACGCTTCATTGATCAAGCACTGGATAGTGTCGGAAAATCCCCTCCTCACTAAACGGCAACCGTCTCTCTGACGCGAGATATTCTGCAATGCACGGACGCGCGGAAACACGATCGTGCAAGTCTATCAATCGCGGATACTTCGGTTCCAGATGCGTCATCGCATTTGGAAATGCATATCGCAGTCCTTCGACAATCTGAAAGACGGATAGGTCCACATACGACAATCTCGCGCCGACCATGTGTCGGTCGCCTTTCAGATTTCGTTTCAACACATTCTCAAAATAGCCAAGAAATTTTGGCAAACGGTTTTCGATGAAGTCCGCCGCTCGTCTCTTGGCAGCGGATTTTTGATCTTCATAATACTGAGCACTCGCGATGGGATGATGCGTGTCGTGCACTTCCGTGACCAGATCAGCGATCGTCAGTTGAAGCTGATGCGCCCAGATTCGTGCTGCCTCGGCGCGCGGCACGAGGCCCAGGCGCGGTCCCAAATATTGCAGGATGTTGGCGGTCTGCGCGATCACCAGATTGCCGGTCTTGAGAAACGGTGGTGCAAACGGAGCCTGCTCGACAGTCCGACTGCCAAGGAAGTGCATCAGTCCGGGCACACCCATGCCATGACGCGCGGGCATGCGCGCAACGTCGACATACTCGGTTTCTGTCTCTTCAAAAAGAAGACGGACAAATTCACCTCGCCCTTGTATTGATGGCCAGTAATAGAGTTCATATCCCATATTGTTTTCTCTGGTTAAAGCGCGTTGACGGAAATGACTGCGTCCTATCATATCGAGCGGATTCGGAACGATATGTTCCAGAAAGTTGAACGAAAAATATCAAGAGCTACACGAGGCTCGAACGAAATTCGCGGTTCGTGTCATCATTGCGAAGCCGTATCCCAATTTTCATCCAGATGACAAATCCCCTATTCGAATTCCGCTCGTTCCGGTTTTTCTTTTTCGCCCGTATTTCCACCACATTGGCCAACCAGATGATGATGGTGGTCGTTGCGTGGCAGATGTACGGCTTGACGCATAGCGCATACGACCTCGGCATGGTCGGCTTGGCGCAATTTCTGCCGTCGCTGGTACTCACCTTGGTCGTCGGTCAGGTCGCCGATCGCTTCGATCGCCGTCGGGTGCTTGCATGGTGTCTGGTCGGCCAATTATGCGCCAGTGCAGTGCTGATTGCGGGCACGCTGGACGGCTGGCTGAGCCGCGAAGCAATTCTGATCGTGTCGGTTGCACTGGGCGCGGCCAAGGCATTCCAGATGCCGACTCAGCAGGCGCTCGGTCCACTGCTGGTCCCTGCCACCGCGCTGCCGCGCGCACTGGCGACCAGCGCTGCCGGCATGCAGGCAGCAATCATCATCGGGCCGGCGTTGGGCGGATTCATTTACGTTGCAGGTGCGGAGGTTGTCTACATTCTCTCTGCCATGCTGTTCATGTTGGCAATCGGTTTCGTTTCCTTCATCAAGTTGAATAATGTCGCCGTCGTACACGAGCCGGTCAGCATCCGCAGCCTGTTTGCCGGCATTACATTCATCTGGAATCGCAAGGAGGTACTGGGCGCGATTTCGCTGGATCTGTTTGCAGTGCTGCTCGGCGGCGCAGTTGCATTGTTGCCGATTTATGCGAACGAAATATTGCATGTCGGCCCGTGGGGACTGGGGCTCCTGCGTTCTGCGCCGGCAGTCGGTGCACTGGCGATGTCGCTGTATCTGGCGCAGCGGCCTATCCGCGGTCGGGTTGGCGCAGTGATGTTCGGTTCAGTCGCGATCTACGGCATTGCCACGCTGGTGTTTGCGTTGTCCACGTCATTCATGCTGTCGATGATTGCGCTGGCATGCACCGGCATGTTCGACATGGTGAGCGTGGTGATACGCCAATCGCTGGTGCAACTACAGACGCCGAACGAAATGCGCGGCAGGGTCAGTGCAGTGAATTCGATTTTTATCGGAGCGTCGAACCAGCTTGGTGAATTTGAATCCGGTATGACGGCGTCGTTGTTTGGTACCGTCCCGTCCGTGGTGATCGGTGCCTGCGGGACCTTGCTGGTGGTCGCGGTGTGCATGAAGGCATTTCCGACACTGGTCAAGCATGATAAATTCTAGGCCATTCGACACATAACAATAAGGGACTTACCATGACAAAAATCGTTGGCATCGCAGGCAGCCTGCGCGGCGGATCAATCAATGCGGCGCTATTGCGTGCCGCCGCCGGCTTGATGCCGGAAGGCGCGACCCTCGAGATTGCAACCATCAAGGGCATTCCGCTGTATGACGGCGATGTCGAGGCTAACGAAGGAATTCCGCCGGTGGTAGCAGTGCTGAAGGATCAGATTGCTGCTGCAGACGGGCTGCTGATGGTCACGCCGGAATACAACAATGCAATGCCGGGCGTATTCAAGAATGCAATCGACTGGCTGTCGCG
>Ga0207095_10018_pt1 | contig 49262 bp, 45 predicted proteins | sample Alteio_BWMinHeat_88_FD_153529 | JGI IMG/M metagenome (GOLD analysis project Ga0207095, IMG submission 153529) | Enriched cells from forest soil in Barre Woods Harvard Forest LTER site, Petersham, Massachusetts, United States -... | ecosystem: Environmental > Terrestrial > Soil > Temperate forest >... | reverse complement strand
GCATCACAAACAACGGGATCGATGCCTCCTGCCTTCCATCAACAGCTAAATCAATCGAGTATTCTCCAAAACTCGGTAAGTTTATTCGCTGCATTATCAAAGAAAACGGGACGCTGGAGCTTGTTACGCTTGGTGGTACCTGTACAGAAATCTGTGCGTCAAGCGTAGGCATCACTGATCGACCGTCTGAGTCGATAAAGGAAATTACGATTCGTTTTTGTCCTCCCTCTAGCCTTTCAAAACGTATTCTGATAGCTAGCGCACAAAGTGGATGGGTGATCGGTGTTTGATTTGCCCAAATGTGATCGAACGATCCGAGAATATTTAATTTTCCTCCGGAATCAATTGTTGCAGCATCGCAGAGAGTGAAGATTTCTACTTTCATATAGTTTTATTTTTTAAGGTTATTGGTTTGATTAAGAAGATCGATTATTTCTTCCAGAGTCCAGACGTGATCCGAAACCCCGGCTTCCATCGCGGGAGTGCAACGCAAGGTCTGATGGATGCGGCAAAAATTGTAGTGCATGAAATAAAGCGCAAGCGCGTGTTCGTGGTTCTCGATCTTCTTTGAATGAGCATTCGTCAGACGAGTGAAACGGCGCATGCTCATTCGCATCGTTAAATTCTGACGTTCCGCAAAACTGGTTGAGACAAGGTTTTTGTCGGGATGTCCCATGATCGATTTTACGTTGCAACCAACGCATTCCGCCGGACTGTAACGAATCTCACGGCCTTCGGGTGCTGCGCCGTAGATTTTTTCAAGCATGGCGTAGTCGATTTCAGTTCCAAAGGCACTTTCAACCGCGCTCAGATATGCCTTGTGGCCGTCCGTCGTGAGTTGGACGCGCTTCGCCAGACGGTCTTTCAAATCGTGCATAAACTGGTAGGCGGCCATCGCGTCACGAGTCCCGACAAACCACGAGGGAACGAGCTTGGTATCCGCGCAAATGGCCGTCCAAGTCCAACAGTCACCGTAACCGAATTTCCCTTTTTTATCCTTCGGCACATTCTTCTCTTTCGAATAACAAAATGACCAGATCTCATCGCATTGGATGTTTGTGCAGGGAAGATTGCGAAGAACTTTATCCTGATAGTCCAAACATGCTTCACCCAAGCTAGCCAACAGCTTTAGCACCGCGCCCTTTGAGCTATTCGTCATCCGGCATGTGGCACGGATCGAATTGCCCTCGACCAAGCAGGCAATGATTTGCGAACGCCGTTCTGTTGATAGCTTGTTCATAGTTTCAATATATACTGAATGCTTGCTCGTGCAAGCTAAAAGTAATTATCAAATGAACCGCTCGGAGATTTCTCCCCGAGCGGCCATTTTGGGTTCTAGGATTTAACCCAGAAGCAGATGCACCGACCGTTTGCCGCATAGATGCGCTGGCCAGTCCGCTTATTCGTGATCCACCTACGGCAGATCAGACGATAGCCCGGGCCAGGGCATGGAGCGTATTTGCTCATACTTAGTCTTTCTAAGACCTGCTTTGGTATTGACGGTAGGACTCGGACGTGCGATGATTCGCGTGTAGTTAAGTCCGTTCCTTACCGCTTCCCCGATCGGCAAGTCGCGATCAGGAAAAAAGTAAAACGGCCTTGGGCGCTCGCAGTGCTCAAGGCCGAAATTTTTTTAGGTTTCTTCCCTCTCTTCTTCCTCCTGCGTTAAATTTGCTGCCTTAATAAAATCTTCAACCATTCGATTGCTTGTAGGCAGAAAGATTTTATTTTCGAGCTCAATCAATGTGAATGTGTTGGGCGATACCTTCTTAAAAATTTTACCCTGTCGCGCATAGTTCCCAATCGATCCCGTAAGATTGGCGCGTGTTTTATTCGTCATTTCGCGACCCAGCCCTTTAAGCAGATCTGAAATGTGTACGGGTTTTCCGGCCTTTCTGATAAGCTCACGCGCTTTGTCTAGGTCGCTTCCCGGACGAAGCGCTGATTCTGGAAGCCCGTCTTTTGGAAGTTTCCTTAGAACATCCTGAATCGCCATGATATAGGTTTCGGCCAGCGCAACAGCTTGATGGTGACCATCAATTTCCTGACGCTTTTTATCGATCAATTTCTCTAGTTCGTTTCTCAAGCTCACCCGTTCAAAATACAGGGTGTATGGAAACTTGCAACTGAAAAAGACGTTTTGAGGATAAGAAAACCTCAAAGCGAGCGAACGAGGTTATTATTATTTAGCCCAGCGTGATTTTGCCGCTTTTCTGGCAATCTCTCTGCGCTTTTTCGATGACAGTTTTTTTGCCCGTGCTTTGCCGCCTTTGCTGGCTCCGAGCTTCGACAAGGCCAGAGCCGCCTCATTTTTTGGCTTCACAGATTCCTTTGGCGCGTTCCCCGTGGCTTGCTGCACAATACGAAAAGCTACCTGACTGAAATCGGGACGGGGATTGGTGCGCTTCTTTGGCATATACCAACATCATGCCAGCATCAGCTATGACGTCAAGCTGCTGGGCCCCTCATAATGACCCAGTACCAGTTGACCGGCCGTTAAAAAGGTGTCAGGCGGCTGAAAAACGCGGATATGTGGCGTTCCTGCGAATTTGATTTGAATTTCCCGCCTTTTTGGCCCCATCTCTGAGGATACCAAATGAAAGATTTCAAACCCGATTCCACTCCGATTGAACGATCCACGTCGTCCCTGATTCTGCAGAAAATGAGCGCCTTGAATCCCGCTTCGCGCACCGGGGGAGCCGGACGCGGTTTGCTTTTGATCCTTCTCGTGGGCGGGGCTTTTTTCGGCGGCTACTATTTTTCCAAACGGCACGTTACATCGGCGCCGGCAACTCCTGCGGTCTCCGTACCCGCTGAAGCGCCTGCCGCGATTGCCCCTGCGGCTCCCGTTGTGCCCGCGTCCACGCCTGTTCCCGTTCCTCCACCTCATGCTGTGGTCCCGCCGCCTCACGTTGCGGCCCCTGCGCCGGCGCCCGTGGCGGTGCAAAGCGCTCCCGCTCCCGCAACGCCTCCGCCCGCCGCAGCCCCGGCGCCCCATGTCGCGCCCGCTGCGCCCGTCACGGATTTCACCATCGCAGGAACGAATGGCATTCGCGTCGTGCGCTATGGTCCTGTGGATCGCAAACGCATCGCGCTCACGTTCGATGACGGACCGCATCCGACCGTGACGCCCAAAGTGCTCGAAGTTTTAAAAGAACAACAGGTAAAGGGGACGTTCTTCGTGCTCGGCGACCGGATCCGCCAGCATCCCGAATTGTTGCACATGATCACCGACGGAGGTCACGAGATCGGAAACCATACGTACAGCCATCGATTGCTCACTGCCATGAGCACCAACCTTATCGAGCGCGAAGTGAGTGAGACGCAGGAATTGATCCGCACCGCGGCGGGTGTGGAAACCCATATGTTCCGTCCTCCCTACGGAGCCTATCGCGCGAGCACGAAGGAAATTTTACAGCGCTATGGGTTGAATATTGTGCTCTGGTCCGTCGATCCTGAGGATTGGAAGCACACCAAGGATCCCCAGCACATCGTGGACACGATCACGAACCGTGTTCAGAACGGTTCCATCGTCGTGTGTCACGATATCTACAAAACCACGCTCGGCGTCCTGCCCGATTTGATCACCTGCCTGAAGAACATGGGTTACGATATGGTGACGGTGAACGATCTTTGTGGCGTCCCGAATTCCACGCCGATCGGCGCGGGAACGGCTCCGGCTCCTTCTTCAGTGCCCGTGGCGCCCGCCGCACCGGCGCTTCCTCCAGCCGCTGCTCCCGGAACAACGCCTCCACCCGGCGCAGCGCCCGCCGGGACAAATGCTGCGCCGCATTAAAAACGCTCCTGTCTTCTTCTCTGATTATTTAAAGAAATTGATGATGCTGCGTCCGATCCGTTCGAAGGGGTTTTCTTCATGCCTGCGCGCGGGTTCGCCGGGCTCGCCGCCTTCATCCGGATAGCGATCTTCCGAAGCCTGATTCATCAGGTCCACCCAGACCGGCAAGGCCAGCGTGGCGCCGTAACCTTTTTCCATGATCGTCTGAGGCTTGTCGAAGCCCACCCAGACGCCGCATGTGAGCGAGCCATTGTAACCGATAAACCATGCGTCCTTGTAATCATTGGTCGTGCCCGTCTTGCCTGCGCCGCGCTTTTGATATCCCATCGCGCGCGCCCGCGCCGCCGTGCCGCTGTTGAGCACTTCCTCGAGGATGCTCGATGTGGTGGCGACGGCATCCGGCTCGAGCGTCTCGCGCTGCGTGGGTTTCGCCTCATAGAGCACGTTGCCCTCGGAATCCTCTACCCGGCGGATGAAGTAGGCCTGTTTCAAAATTCCGCGATTCGGAAAAATCGTGTACGCCGCGGTGAGATCCTTCGGTGAGGCTTCAAATCCTCCCAGATAAATCGCGGGAACTTTGGGCGCGTCGTTGCAAAGTCCCACGTTCTCGATGATGTCGTGCACTTCATCAAGTCCCACCATCTGACCCACGCGCACGCTCATCGTGTTGCGCGAATGGATCAATCCATAGGAGGCGGGATGCGTGCCCGTATAGGTATTGTCGGAGTTCGCGGGCATCCATCCATGCCGGTTGTTTTTGATTTCGCCGGGATTCAAAGGCGAATCGTCGATGGGATCGTCGGGATTCAGCCCATGCTGGAACGCGGCGGTGTAGACGAACGGTTTGAAGGAGGAACCCACCTGGCGCCGGGCCTGGAGCGCGCGGTTGAATTTGCTTTCGTGATAATCGCGCCCGCCCACCAGCGCGCAAATGCCCCCGGTGCGGTTGTCGATCGCGACCAGCGCGCCCTGCAAATAATCCGTCGGCTCATCGGGATCGTGCGGTTCTTTTTCAAAAGCCGCCTTTGTCGGATGTTTGTAGCCGGGCTGCGTCTCGACGCGGGCGAGCTCAGTTTGCAGCGCTTTCGTCGCGATGCGCTGGAGTTCGGGGTCGACCGTGGTGTAGACGCGCAATCCGCCCTTGTCGACCTGGTCGGGAAAGAGGATGAGCGTCAGCACTCGCCGGATCGCGTCCATCGCGTAATTTTCCTGGTAGGGGAGCGACTTGCGCTTCGCCAGTTGCATGCGCGACGCCTTCGCGCGATCCGCGTCCTTGCGCGTGATCATTTTCAGTTTGAGCATTCGGTCGAGCACGTTGTCGCGTTCATTTAATGCGCCCTTCAAATTGCGATATGGCGAGAAACGGTTGGGACTTCGGATCAGTCCGGCGAGGAGCGCGCTCTCGGGAAGATTCAGCTCAGCGCAATGCTTACCGAAATAAATCTGCGAAGCGGTTTCCAGGCCATAGACGCCGGATCCGAAATAAATGCGGTTGATGTAATGCTCGATGATCTGCGGCTTGGTGTAGTTTTTTTCAATGCGCAGCGCGATCATCGCTTCCAGCAATTTGCGGTGCGGCTTGAAGGTTCCCAGATGAAAGCTGTTGCGCGCGAGCTGCTGGGTAAGGGTGCTCGCGCCTTCCTTCGCCGAAAGCGTGAAAACGTCGCGGACGATCGCGCGGAAGATGCCGGGAAAATCGAGGCCGTGATGTTTGTAAAAACGCGTGTCCTCCCGCGCGAGAAGCGCCTGGATGAATTGCTTGGGCACCTGATCCAGCGGCACCACGATGCGATCTTCCCCGTAAAGGCGGCTGTAGGGCTTGTCGTCCAGGTCGAACACCAAGGAACGCTCCGGCACCTGACCCACTTTTTTCAGGTCATACGTCGCGGCGATGCCCGCGTAAATCGCGAGCACCAGGACCAGAATTGCGCCACTCCACGCGAGCGCGCGCTTCACCGTCCTGCGGGGAATTCGTGAGGCGCGTTTTCGGGCCCATGTCCAAATATTTGCCATAAAGAAGACTGCTAAGCTACGCGATGAAGAGAAGGGAGACAAGCGGAGGGAATTTGTGTTACAAAATCCCGCATGAAACGGCCCGATGATTTTCGCGCGTTCCGGCCCTCCGACGCTCCCTCCCAGAGTCCGATTGTGAATGAATTGTCGGGCTACATGGAGCTTGGCATGCACCGCAAGGCCGCGTCGCTGGCGCGCAAGGTGTTGAAGCGTCCGAAACTCGCGCATCCCGAATTCAGCGAAGCGGTGGACGTCCTCCTGAGCGCCGACTCGCGTCTGCCGGAATGCCGCAGGCTGGTGGAGCACGCTTACGAAGCCCTGCGCGCCACGGATCGACGCCGGGTGCGCTTTTCGATGCTGAGCTTTTATTGCAGCGTCGCCGATTATGCCTCCGCTTTGCCTTTTGCAACGATGCGTCCTCTGAGCGTCGCGGATCTCGTGCTTTCGCTCGACACCTTTGTGAAGTTGCAGCGCGATGATGAGGCGATGTGCCTGGCGAAAAAGGGACGCCGCTGGGTTTCGCGTTGCGAGGATTCCTTCGACCAGGGCTGCATCCTGAGCGCGCTCGCCTCGTTTTTCGCGCGGCGCGGGATGTACACCGCCGCGAGAACGCTCTGGAACGTCGTTCCCGATGAGGTGGCGCTGGGGTTGAACAAATTTGAATCGCTGGCGAAACTCGTCGCGGCCGAGGGATTGAAAATGGTCCGCGACGGCATGCTCGAGCTCGAGCGGCTTCAGGAGCAGGGGGATTCGCAGCTGGAGATGTCGTATCCCGGCCTGCACGAAAAACTCGTCAGGGAAGTGCGCTCTGAATTGAAAGCTTATGAAAAGTCGTTGGAACTGATTCTGCCGAAGGAAGAGCAGAAAGATTTTGGACTGGCAGACGAATAAAGCTGATGAAATTGAAGGTTTACGCATATCGCTCGTGCGACAGCTGCCGGAAGGCGCTGAAATTTCTGGAGCAGAAGGGCGTGGCGTGCGACGTCGTTCCCATTCGCGAAACGCCTCCGAGCGTCGGCGAACTCCAGGCCATGCTCCGGTTTCAAGGCGGCGACTTACGGAAATTGTTCAACACCTCCGGCCAGGATTATCGTGCGATGAATTTGAAGGAGAAGCTCCCCTCGATGAGCGAGCTCGAGGCGCTTGAGCTGCTTTCGAAAAACGGCAATTTGGTGAAGCGTCCCTTCGCGCTGTCAGATACCACGGGCTGCGTCGGTTTCCGCGAAGAAGAATGGCGTCAGCTTCTTTAATCTGAGTCACGCCCGTCTGCTTGCGGGATCCCTAAAGCGGGACGAATGTCTGGCATGAATGTGACCGTTGCGACGTTTCATGAGGAACGATATGCGGTGCCGTTGAAAAAAAGGCTGGTGCATGCGGGGCTGCGCGCCGAAGTGGAGAGTGAGGCTCACCAGCAGGATTGGTTTCATAAAAGCTGGATGTCGCATGCCGCTGCCAATGTGAAGATCCAGGTTCCCGCGGAACAGGCTGTCTCCGCGCGCGAACTTCTTCTGCGCTGGGATGCGGAGGAGGATGCGCTGGCCCATGCCGTGCGTTGTCCGCGATGCGGCGGATCCCGCGTGCAATATCCGCAACATGGGCGCAAAAATCTCATTCCCGCCGTGGTTTCCCTCGTGGTGTCCGGATTTAAAAATAAATATTATTGTCAGGAATGTCATCACGTCTGGCCGGGGACGCATGACAAGCTGGGCGGGCTTTGATCGGTCGAACGCGTCTGGACAGGGGAAGGGGCTGCTGCTAAAAGTCGTTTTCTCGATATGGGCGCCCAATGGAAACATGCACCGCGTCTCGCCGCTTCCAACAAGCGGGGCGCATTGATTGGAAAGCTGGTCAAGGAAATCACCGTGGCGGCGAAGGTGGGGGGTCCGGTTCCCGACTCCAATCCGCGATTGTGGGTGGCGCTGGAAGCCGCGCGCAAGCAATCGGTGCCGCGCGACACAATCGATCGCGCCCTCAAGCGCGGGGCGGGGTTGACTGACGAAAATATTCAATACGAACTCGTCGTTTATGAAGGTTTTGCGCCGCACAAGGTTCCCGTGATCGTGGAGTGCCTCACCGATAATCGCAATCGCACCGCGCCCGACATTCGCAATCTTTTCAAAAAAGGCCAGATGGGGGCGCCGGGCAGCGTCGCATGGATGTTCGATCATTATGGAATGGTTGAAGCCACGCATGCGGACAAATCGCTCGATCTCGAAACCGTCGCGATCGAAGCCGGAGCGCAGCAGGTGGAAACGCTGGACCACGACGTTCCGGAAGGTCATGTCGGCGCGCGTTTTTATTGCGACCGCACCGATCTTGACAAGGTGGCGAAATATTTGAAGGACCAGAAATGGTCGGTCACCACGTCCGAGATGAGTTACGTGGCCAAAAATTTCATCGAGCTCGACGAGGTGCAGAAAAAGGAGGTTTCCGATTTTCTGCACGACATCGACGAACACGATGACGTGCATCGCGTCTACGCCGCGATCAAGTAGCGATCAAGCGGTTGTCCTGACGCGTTTTTTCCAGCCCAGCTGGTGCTGGATCGGTTTAAGGTCCGAGTCCTCCATCGCAATGGCCTTGTAGGAAGGGTCGAGTTGGATGGCGCGTCGCACGTGAAATGCCGCAGTGTCGAATTCGCCCAGTTGTGCCTCATAGCATCCGAGGTTGTAATGGAAGAGGGGGGAGCTTCGCAGCGAGTGCGGTCCCGCAAGAAGCATCTCACGGGCCTCCTCTGTGTTTTTCATTTCATGCAGGCAAAAGGCGGTGTGAATATATCCGTCGGCTTCTCCAGGCACCTTTTCGCAGATGGCCCGGCCGATCGCTGCGGCCGCGTCCCATTTGCGCCCGGCCATCAAGATCGCCATTCGCATGCGCAGGACCAGCGGATCCGCCTGCAGGGGCGACTCCAGTTCGTCCAATGAGCGCCAGGCATCGTCCAGCATTCCCAGTTCGAGGTAGCCTTGCGCGTACAAGATGTTGCGTTCAATGAATTCCAAGTACACCATGACAAAATATGGTCCATCGATGAAAGTCATGCATGCGTCGTGAAGATGAAGTTTCCTACGGAAAAACCCCGATCCCCGGCGTTTTGCGCCCGGATGCGCGGGAGCGGCGCCTTCTCTGGACGCTGGCGATGGTGCAATTCACCAACGTCCTCGATTTCCTCATCATCATGCCGCTGGGTCCGCAATACATGCGGGTCTTTTTCATCACGCCCTCACAATTCGCGCTGCTCGTTTCCGGCTATGCCTTGAGCGCCGCGGTGGCGGGGTTTGGCGCCGCGCTTTTTCTCGACCGGTGGGATCGCAAACGGGCGTTACTCGGACTTTACGCCGGCTTTGCGCTGGCGACCTTTCTTTGCGCGATGGCGTGGAATTATCCACTGCTCCTGGCGGGACGCGTGATCGCCGGCGCGTTTGGCGGCGTGGCGGGCGCGGTGGTGCTCGCCATCATCGGCGACGCCGTTCCTGAAATCCGCCGCGGTCGCGCCATGGGAATGGTGATGTCCGCCTTTTCCGTCGCCTCCGTGCTGGGCGTGCCGATCGGGCTCTGGCTTGCCACGCAACTGGACTGGCACGCGCCGTTTCTGGTTCTGACGCTCCTCTCCGTGATCGTATGGCTCATGGCGGCGCGGGCGCTGCCATCGATGCGGACGCACGTTCACGACCTTGGCTTATCCGATTCGTGGAAACGATTGTGGAAAATCCTGACGGATCTCAACCATCTGCGCGCCTTCGGCCTCATGTATTTCATGACGAGCGCCGGCTTTTGCATCATTCCCTATTTGAGCGTTTATATGGTGCAGAACGTCGGATTGACGGAACACCAGCTGCCCTACATTTATTTCGCGGGCGGCGCCTGCACGTTTTTCAGCATGAACTGGATTGGGCGGCTCGCCGACCGGCATGGAAAGTTCCGGATGTTCGCCATCATGCTGGTTTGCTCCTTTTTCGCGACCCTCTTGATGACCCATCTTTCGCGCTCATCCGTCGTGATTGCCGTGAGTGTGAGCACCCTGCTGATGGTTTGTTTTTCCGGCCGTTTCGTGCCCGCGATGGCGATGATCACCTCCAGCGTGCGGCGCGATCAGCGGGGAGGATTCATGAGCGTGAATTCCGCCATCCAGCAATTTGCCTGCGGGTCCGCCGCGTTTTTCGCGGGAAGCGTGATGGGGCAGTCCAGCTCCGGGGAAATCACGCGTTTTGCCCTGGTGGGAATCATTTCGATCGGGCTCGCGCTGCTGGCGCTCGTATGCGCGCGTTTGATCCGCGTCGTGGACGCCGATGAAGAGCCATTATTAGGTGCCGGGCAGTGACTTAAGGCGTTCGCTCAGGTGGCTTCGGTCGGCAAGCGCGTGGAGGAGCGGTCCGCAGGAATCAAATTCCACGACGCTGACGGAACTGACGGGGCATCCGAGGCGGTAGCGATAGCGTCCCACATCAATGCCAAGCAGCGCGCAGATGATGATGCGAATGGTGGCTTTGTGTGAGACCACGAGTACATTCCCGGAATTGAATTTTTGTTTGATCTGTTCGATGGCGCGAAGTCCGCGGCGCGCGATCACGACGGCGGGTTCGCCTCCGGTCGGACCGTGCCATGCTGGATCGGCCTTCCAGCGCAAATGATCGTCATGATAACGCTTGTCGATCGTCTCGGAGGATTCGCCCTCCCATTTCCCGTAATGAATTTCCTTCAGATCATCGGTGGCCTCGGGTTTGAGGCCGACCGCGTCACACAGGGGTTTTGCGGTGGCCACGGCGCGTTTTTGGGGGCTTGTGTAGATGGCTTTCCAGGAGATGGTCTTGTAGGCGTCGGCAAAAGCCTGTGCCATTTCCTTTCCTTCCGGCGTCAGCTCCGCATCGGTGCCCGCCCCGCAGAAGACGTTTTCGCGGCTGCAATCGGTTTGTCCATGGCGCAGGAAATAAATTTTCAAACTCATGGAGCCGATGTAATCGTTCGCGTGGGGAGACGCAACGAAATTCAGGCCGGCTTCAACTGGACGGAAACGGGCTCGCGAAGACGCAGGTCGCGCTGGGGATAGGGCATGCAGATGCTGTGGTCGCGGAATTTTTTCCAGATCGCGAAGTTGAGCGCGCTTTTGAGCGCTCCGGGACGATGCGACATTTCCACGGACCAGACGCGAAGTTCGAAAAGAAGGGCGTTTTCCCCAAATCCAAGGAGCACGGCCTGGGGTGGGGGATCCTGGAGGACGTGAGAATTGGAAGAAGCGACCTCGAGAAGAAGTTTTTGGATCAGTTCGGGATCATGTTCGAAGCCGGCGCTGACGGGGACTTTAAAGCGCACGCGCTGATCATAATGTGTCCAGTTCGTGATCCGACCGGTGATGAATTCCGAGTTGGGCACGATGATCATGATGTTGTCGTTCGTGAGGATCGAACTGCTTCGCGAACCGATGCGGGTGACTCTGCCCGCCACATTGCCCACTTCGATGCGGTCGCCGATCTGGATCGGGCGTTCCGCAAGGATGACCAGGCCGCTGACAAAATTGTTGACGATGTTTTGCAGTCCGAACCCGATGCCGACTCCAAGCGAGCCCGCGACGACGGCAAGCGAAGTGAGATTGATGCCCAGGGTGGAAAGGCCGATGACGAAACCCATCACCAGCGCGACATAGCCTGCCATGCGCGCGATGGCGTATTGCAGGCCCGCGGTCATCTTGGTGTGAATGAGCAATTTGGTTTGGAGAAAGCGCCGGATAAACCGCGCCACCAGCAGGACGAGAATGAGGACGAGAAGAAACTGAATGACCGTCCCGATGGAAACGGGAGACTGGCCGATCATAAAGAGCGGCCGCCAGAAAATTTCGTCGATTTCGTCCCAATTCATGCCATGTGTCCTGAGCCAATGTAGCCGCAAAGCGCCGGTCCTCAAATCTTCCGGCTCGATCCGATGCGCGGCAAATGAAGTTTTTTGCCTGCGGCGTCAAAGTCGGCAATGGCTTTTTCCTTGTCGAGACGGATGGGAGGGAAGGTGTCGTAATGGACGCCAAGCACGTTGTTGCACTGGATGAAGTCGCACGCCTTGATGGCGTCCGGCACCCCCATAGTGAAGAAATCGCCAATACAGAGCGCCGCGAAGTGAAGACGCACGGATTCGCCGATGAGTTTCATATCGAGCGTGAGGGCGGTGTCGCCGGAATAATAAAAATTGCCGTCGCGCGACTCGATGACGAAACCGCCCGGATTGCCGCCATAGGTGCCGTCGGGGAGCACGCTACTGTGCACGGCGGAGACATATTTCACGCGTCCAAAATCCCATGAGCCACAGCCGCCATGATTCATGCCCTGCACGTTTTTAAGGCCCTTTTTCATGAGCCATTCGCTCACTTCGTAATTGCAGATGACCGTGGCCTTGGTGCGTTTCGCGATGCGGACGGCATCGGCGACATGGTCCTCGTGGCCGTGTGAGATGAGGATGAAATCGGCGGGAATCTCGTCCACGTCCACGTCTTTGGCGAGTTTGTTGGGAGTGACGTAGGGATCAAAGAGGATGCGTTTGCCTCCGGCTTCCACGGCGAAGCAGAAGTGACCATAATAATAAATCTTCATAGGCAGATTGATAAAAAACTTGCTTGGCCAAGCTATCCATCTTCAGTGCTCTGCGCAAGCGGGTGTGGGGGAGGGGAAATTAAAAATGCCGGAAGCCTTTCGGCTTCCGGCATTTTGAAGAGCGAATCTTTCTTGTGTGAGTCAGGGGGAAATCAGCTCGCCCCAATGAGGATGCCTTTCGAGCGCGGGACGGCGGGACCTCGGGCGATGGCGCTGGACGCGCGTTTTGCATTTGCGCATCTGTCGGGCGAGTTTGTTGACGCACAGGTCGATGGAAGCATACATGTCGTTCGAGGCATGGACCGCCTGCAGGCGGATGTGTTTCGTGCAGCGCACGACGACTTCGCAGCGCTGGAGGAATTTCTGGACGTCGAGAATCACATGAGCCTGGATGACTTTGGGAAATTCCAGGTTGATCGATTCCAATTTGCGTTTGGCATAATCCCGAATGGATTCCGTGAGTTGAACGTGACGGGCGGTGACAGTGATCTCGGCGGTTTCAGTGTTCATAGTTAGAGCATTCCTTCGGTTTACAGTTTGCTAAAAAATGACGGTGGTGGCGTTGCTGTGGGTTGCGAAAATCCTCCAGAAAAGAAGGGTCGTGAAAAAAGCGACGCACTGCAGGAACCTGCCGCGATTGCATTTGAAATGCAGTTCCACATGAGCCATTTGGCCAAGGGTCGCTCGTTTTAGTCTGGGGAGCACTTCTAACGTCTTTGGCTATATCGAGGGATCGCCTGGTTTTCAAGAGGAATATAACCCCTCTTTAGGCATCCAGCTTCGTCTTTTTTGCCAAAACCAACCCCATTTTTGGTCAATTTTTGGGTAGTAGATGTCAATTTTTTTTAGTGACAAAGTCATTTCCTAATTGTAATATCATGAAATAGATTACATATCTTATTACAAATTGAATGAGATATGTGATCTGCGAGCCGCAACCTTTTTAAAGGATTTCCCTTATGAAATGGAAGACCCCGTATCTGAGCTGGAGCCGTTCGCCTGCGTTTACGTTGATCGAATTGCTGGCGGTGATCGCGGTGATCTCGCTTTTGAGTGCCCTTTTGCTGCCCGCCGTCAAGCGAGCAAAGGATGCTGGTAAACGAATTAAATGCGCGAGTAATGTGCGGCAAATTATTTTGGCGATGCAGCTTTACGCAAGCGACAATGAGTTTGGACAGCTTCCTCCAGCATTTCGAAAGCCCGGAAATTGGTACGATTGGAGTTGTATTTTAACCAATACAGTTCAAGGCCTCAATGCTGCGATTTTCGCCTGTCCTTCGGATACTTACTCTCGTGTGGGCGTGCCTGCGGGGAGTACGATTCGAAGTTATGCGATCAATGCTTATGAGGGACTTCCCATTCAAAGCGATCCTGCTTATCGATTACCGTGGGCGACCAATTTCTGGAGTGCTGGGAATGTGGCGGCAGATTCTGTTCCGGCAGATCGTCTGGATCGCGTTGCGCCCAATGTTGTTCTTATCGGCGAGAATTGGGGGATCGATAATTATTGGTCTCTCAACGATGTTAATCAGACAGGCCCCAATCAGGCGGTGGTAGGCGGTAGTGCGTTTAGCGGCGTCAGTTTTCTTAATTTAAACGGCAATCCTGCGGGGATGCACGATGTGAATGAGATCCATTATGGCTCTGGAAATTATGGGTTTGCTGATGGTCATGTTGAATTTTTATCAGGCAGATGGATCGACACTAATGCGAGAATGGATACAGCTCCCGACCCCAACGCCCCTGCAGGAAAATACAATATTTGGGTCTATAAATAAGCGATTCGCCTTACAGGAAGGAACCCCATGACATTGCAAAAAACTGCACCAAATGGGGAATTCCCACCTATTATGGTTTTCGCATGAAAATAGTCCAGGTTTTCACTGTGTTCAGTGTTGGCTTGCTTCTTCAAGCAGTCATGGGGAGCGCCGAGGAGAGTGAGGGTAGCTACCACCAGAAAGCCGATGAGAAATATGAGAAACGCGATTTTGCAGGAGCCATTGTCGACTATGACAAGGCGCTTCGACTGAATCCAAAAGCTGCCAATCTTTATCATAGCCGGGGATGCGCCAAACTCAGTATGTTCGACTATGAGGGCGCTATTGCCGACTACAATGAAGCTATCAGGCTGAATCCTAAAGTCGCTGCTTTCTATGGCAATCGTGCCTCTGCCAAAAGCTCAAGGCGCGATTACGAAGGGGCGATTACAGATTATTCTGAAGAGATTCGTTTGGAGCCTAAAAATGCACACGGTTATCTTTGGCGAGGCATTACGAAGAGAGAACGACACGATTTTGACGGCGCGATTGCAGATCTGACTGAAGCGATGCGTCTTAATCCTGATGATCAACATGTCGCTCTAGAACAACGTGTGCTTACCAGGTATGAACAAAGTGATTACGATGGAACCATTGCGGATTGCACGGAACTTCTGCGTCTCAGTCCTGGAAACGGTTTTGCTTATGACTTGCGCGGACAAGCAAAGCGGAGGAAAGGCGATTGGGTTGAGTCGGAAATTGACCGAAACGAAGGACGTAATCCCGATCCGGAAAAACCAGCCATCCCGCAACAGTCCGCAAGTTTTACCAATGAAGTTATTAACAACCGAATTACCAGCAACCGACGAATCATCGTGCCCGGAGAGAAGCGAGCCCTGTATTCTTCGAATGCCGCTCCTTTCTCGACAAATACATTTATTTCTCCAGCGTCGCTTTCCAAACAAACGCAGGCTGATCTCGATGCGCTTCTTCTCAAGTCGATCCAGTCAAGAAGCTCCGAATCAGGCGACAAGGATATTCGAGAGGCGCTTCGTATCGAAGCGAATGTTAATGCCGTAACCGAAGGCACTACGCCTCTGATGCGAGCATGTGCGTGGGGCAATTTATCGGCCGCACAGATCCTGATCGACGCAGGAGCTGATGTGAATCTGCAAGATAAGTACGGAACAACAGCTCTCCATTCCGCGGCCGCTCAGTCTCATCTGGCGGTTGTCGATCTGCTTTTAGACCACAAGGCAAATCCGAGTTTGAGAAGTTATGAGGGTTGGACCCCGCTCGTATGCGTGAGACAGGGTGACATTGCAGAGCACTTGATCAATCATGGAGCCGATCCGAACAGTGTGGACAGAGATGGCCGTTCCGTTTTGCTGTGGGTTGTGTGTGTGGCTGAGCGCGACTCTCGGTTGAGACAAGTCGTGGAAGTCCTGCTCAAGCACGGAGCAAATCCCAATTATAAATTACCGGAGGGTCCGAAACACCAAGGTGTCCCATACGAAAGACTAAAAACACCCATTGCCGCGGCGGCGTGTTGCGATGTGGAGATGGTCAAGCTTCTCATGGAACACGGAGCAACGCTCACGGATGCTACCATGGATGAGGCTGCCACGCAGGCTGCTTCTCGAGGAAAAACCGAAGTGTTGCAATTCCTTGTTTCACAAGGACTGATAGTGAAGAAATGCTGGCGCGCCATGGCTGAGGCAATTGCTTCAAAAAAGCAAAACAGCGTCGAATGGTTGGTGACAAATGGATACGACCCGTCATTAAAAAACGAATATGGGCATTCCGCAATGGATTACGCGCAAATATATAAACGAAGTGAGATTTCGAGCTATCTGGAAGACGCGCTTTCAAAAGCAAAACTCACTCAACCTTAAGTATCGAAAGAGTTATTTAGCCTAAAGGCGTATAATTCGACATCCGTTGGACGGTCTTCGTTAAGAAATGGTGCCCGGGACAGGACTCGAACCTGCACCCTGTTAAGGACTAGAACCTGAATCTAGCGCGTCTGCCAATTCCGCCACCCGGGCAATGACGAAAAAAGAGTATGCCTGAACCAAAGTTCAACGCAAGCTGTTCGTAGGGAGACGGACTAAGACTTTGGCGAAGTGCGCGTGGATTCCGGAGCGGTCGTTCCGCCGGTACCTGTTGCCGGACCTGTTCCACCGCCTGCAGATGTTCCTGAATCGCCTCCGGTTCCTGTTCCGTTGCCGGTGCTGCCAGTGCCGAACGTCCCGGATTTTCCAAAGCTCCGATCGGGCGGTTTGATTCCGTTTGTCGAAACCGAATTGATATGAGTGCCGGTTCCCATGTTCGTCGTCGTCGCAATGGCCGGGGGCGTATTGCTGCTGGATAGGGGAGCCCGGTCCGTCGCCCAGGAGAGCGTGCCAGAAATGACCGCGATGACGGCAAGAATGCCCGTGGAATATCTCATATCCCAAGATACAAGGTGCGCCTGCCCGTCGCATCAGGGATCGTCCCCCTAAAAGCTCTTGAGAAAAACACCGGTGCCGCGAACTACGGATTTTTCTTTTTCTTTAACAAATCCAACAAATTGTTGATCGAATTTTGGGGCGGCGCATTCGTGGCGGGCGGGCTGTTGGTATCCGAATTCGGGGCGGGCTGCGTTTTTTTACCGAGAAGATCCTTGAGGATGTTCACCCCTGTGTTGACGGCTGCTCCACCCACCAGTTTTTTGAGATCGTATTCAATTTTGGGATCGCCGACGGTCCCGCCGATTTTGACGGCATTCGGAAGTTTGACCCAGTCCCCCGTGTCGCTGCTGACCAGCTGCGTGAATTGGGAAAGCAGTGCCGAGCGGTTCATCACCTCGCGTTTGATTTTTAGTCCCGCCTCCATGTTCAATTCCTGACTCCAGAGGACGTCGCCTCTCAGCGTGGCCTCGAGCGCGGATCCCGTGAGGTGAAGATTGTCGGTGTGAATTTTGCCGCCGGCGATGTGCGCTGATGCGTCCACCTGTTCCAGTGTGGACGCGGTGATGTCGGGAGATTGAAGGGCGCCTCCAAGCTGTTTCAGCGCCTTTTGCACCGCGGGCAATTGCTGCATGTGTGTGTCGCGTGCGGCGATCTCGATGCCCGCGTCGAGATTTTGCTGCAGGTCATTGGATGAAACGCCGCGGCCCTGTCCGAAAAACTTGATGTTCGCCTTGCCGGCGAGCATGCCGCGGAAGGATGGCTTGAAGGTGTCGATGAGAGGCGCCAGGGGAAGACTTTCACCCTGCGCTTCAAAATGAAAGGGCGGTTTGTCGGTTGCAGGATCCGTCCAGATGCGGGCGGTCAAAGGCATGCCGTTGATTTTCACGCTCCCATTTTCCATTTTTAAGACGTCGCCTTTTTGTTCGTAGGGAATTTGTAATTCCGTGAGTTGCAGGGCGCGAATGCGAACCTGATCGGCCTGGACTTGCAAATGAAGGTCCCACGGTTTCGCGGGCGCGTTCGTGGAAACGGTTTCCATGGTGGGAAGGGACTGGCTGAAAAATAAAAAGGGATAAGCGGCGAGTTCCGCCGTGGAGGATGGAGTGGGTGAAAGAGCGGGGATTTCGGCCGAGGCGGAGGTGGCAAGATTGGTTTCGGCGGGAAAAAGCTGGTCGTAGTACGAGGTGAGATCAAGCGCGTGCGCCTCAACTTTCAAATCCGCCACGGTGCGCGTCGGAAGCGACTGTCCGGAGCCCGAAACGCGCAACAGATTGTCCGCTCCGGGGACGGGATCGAGCTGGATGGTGACGCCCCGAATCTGCAGGACGTGATTCGTGCCATATGCCACATCCGTTGTCAGTTTCGCGGACAGGGGTTTGAGCGGCGTGGGCGAAGATCCTTCGAGGACGAAATTTTTCAATTCGGCGTCGCTCTTCCAGGCGAAGTTTCCGTTCTGATATTGCCAGTTGCCCTGGCTGCTCAATTCCATGGAGCGCAATTTCTGGGCTGGAAACCAGACGGCGAAAAAGGGCGAAAAGAAAGGCTCCTTCCAATCTTGAAAATGGTAGTTGAGCTGAAAGGCGCCGTCTTTTTGCGAAAAGAGCAGATTCAAGTCGCAGTTGCCCGCAGGGGCGCCCTGACGCGCGACCGTGAGCTTTCCGTTGTCGAGCCGGATGGCTTCCGGACTTCCCTGAAGATTGCCCGCGAAACTCATGGAGAGCTGGTCGTAGGGGACTTGATGATAGACGAGCGATGCGTCGTCGATCGAAGCGGCAATACCGCAGATGTAATTTTTGGAATCAGATTGGTCCCAATCGAATTTGCCCTGAAACGTGCCGGAGCTGTAGGTGGTTTCGAGCGCCGGCAGGATTTTGCCCACTCCGGAAAGAAGAGACTGGATCTGAAGCGAGGCCTTGCCCTTGCGTTGAAAAAGCTGGCGGTCCCCTTTGAGCCGCGCGGTCAAAAGCGGCGTGGTTTTTTCCGTCACATTCAACACCAGTTCGTTCACCGTGGAAAGCTGGGCGAGTTGTTCAAGCAGAAGCGCGCCATCAAGTTGAACGTCGCTGTCGTCAAGTTTGATGAGCGGCGAATCAAGGATGACGCCCGCAAGGCGCGCATGCGTATCGAAGCTCAATTTTTGCCCTTGTTGTTGCGCGACCACCTTCAGGGTGGCATCGAGCATTCCGCGGGAAAGTTTCCAGTCCGGCGGCAATTCCATCAGGGGAAGGAGTGACGTGATGTCGAATGGAAGAATTTGAAGCGAAAACTCCGAGTCTTCGACGCCGTCATTCCGACCGCTGCCCCAGGTGACCGACATGGAGTGGCTGAGGCTGCCTTCCAGGAACGGCTGGTTTTCGCGTTTGCCGTGAAGCGAAAAGCTTTTCACGGTGAGGCGGTTCTGCGGAAAATCCACTTCCACCGCGTAATCGCCCGTGAGGGAGATGGGTTTCCAGACGGCGTCCGGAATGCGTCCGGATTGAAAGGCGACGACGGGCGCGTCGAGAGAGCCGCTCAGGGCGATTTTTTGGCCTTTCTCGGAGAGGGAAAGATGGGAGGTGAAACTGGCCGTCGTGCTTTGAAAGTCGACGTCGCGCGCGCTGAACAACGCGTTGAGAATGTTGCTGCCGATCGGATCGGTTTTCAGGTCGAGCTCCGCCTCGCGTTTTTTGAAATCGAGCGGACCGCTGCAGTGAATGGCCGCCAGTTTTTCCGAACCGCGTTGAAAGCTGAGGGTGCCTTGTTTTAATTCATTTTCGGAAAAATTCATCTGAAGCGAAGAACTCATCCCGAGCCATGGATCGTTTTTGGCTGAGGAATGGAGTTCGGCGAGGGTGATTTGTCCCTGAACCAGAGCCGGGAGAAGTTCCGCATCCATCTGGGCTTCGAGATGTCCTTGCAGGCGGCCCGCCAGTTTCTCCTCGGAGGAGGCGCCACTTTTGCGCAGGGAAAAGAGGCCGTCCAGATCGTAAATGCCATTGTTTCCAGCCTGGATGTTCTGGCCTTCAAATTTCACATTTTGTAGAAAGAGTGTTTTTTGAGGCGTGATGTAGGAAAGATTCAAATCCTCGACCCGCAGATGGCCGATATGAAAATCCATTGCCCCGCGGGATGACTTGTTTTCGTTTGAAGCCGGCGTCTCCGGTTTAAGGATGTCGAGGAGATCGCTTTTGGATGAGGAAGTCTTTTCCTCGATGCGAATGACCGGTTGAACACAGTCGATTGATTCGACGCGTCGTTGCCGAAGTCCCTCCGGCTTGTACGTGACCGTGAGTTTTTTGGCCTCAAAAAGAGGCGAGCCATCCGGACCGATCTGAAGGTCTTCCATTTCAATGGATGCCAGAGGACTCCAATGTACGGCGCGCGCTCGAACCTTCTGTCCCACCGCTTTGGAAATCCGGGGAAGGACGAAGTGCCGGATCCCCGAGTCGGTCGTCAAATACCAGGCGAACGTGGCGATGAGCAAAACCAGAAGGAGAAACAGAGCGAAAAAGATTCCAAGGCGGGACCGTTTCACCTTTTTTGGGCCCGGTGAAGGCTCCTGCGAAACGACCGGTGGTTCAGGTGAAAGGGTTGGAGGCATGGGGAAAGATGAAATATAACAAACGCCGCAGAGTAAGAAAAGTTTTGCATGCTTTTCTCGCAACGTCTGCAACGTATTGCAGACCTACCAAAGTTCGTTCGGACCTTTGGGAACGGGGATCGCCTCGCGGCGGGCGACCGCCGGTTCCGGCTGCATGAAGGATGCCTGGAGCGCGGGCGCCGCGTACTGTGCGCGCAATCGCTGATGTTCGTCGAGAAAGGCGCTGCGCCACTGACGATAATGCTGAACGATTTCGTCGAAATGAGCGCGGGAATGGAGTGCGGTGACGCGGCGGTTGAATTCCGCGGCGGGACCAAAACGTTTCGAATACCATGTCGCCACCTTGCGGAACATCTGACAACCCGTTTGCACGCCGAAAACCTCGATCATTCGGTCAAGATGACGAACCATGACTGCGATGCGCTCCTCGAATTCCGGCTCGGGAAGGGATTCTCCCGTTTCGAGGAAGTGCTGTGTGTGACGAAAAATCCAGGGGTTATAAAACGCGCCGCGTCCGATGCTCACCGCAGCGCAGCCGGTTTCCTGAAGCATCATGCGCGCGGCTTCGGGCGAGGTGACATCGCCATTTCCCACAACAGGAATCCGTTTCACCGCCTGCGCGACGGCGCGGATGCCCGCGAGATTGACGCGGCCCGAAAATCCCTGTTCGCGCGTGCGTCCATGCACCGTGATCGCGGCGACGCCCACGTCCTCAAGGCGGCGCGCGAGATCAGGCGCGGTGATCTGCGTGTCGTCCCAGCCCAGACGCATCTTGCATGTGACTGGAATCTTCAAGGCGTCGACCATGATTTTCACGAGATGCGCGGTTTTGTCGTGCTCGGTCATCATGGCGGAGCCGCCACCCACGCGGCAGACCTTGCGGACGGGGCAACCCATGTTGATGTCGATCGCGGCGACGCCCTGCGATTCGAGAAAGAGCGCGGCGTCGCGCATTTCCCCGGGAACGGATCCGAAGAGCTGCACGGCCAGAGGGCGATCCTCGGGACAGGTTTCAATCAGCTTCAGGGCTTTGCGATTTTTTTCGAGAAGCGAACGCGCGTTGACCAGATCGGTGGTGCAAAGGCCGGCTCCGCCGATTTCCCGGATGATCATCCGGAAAGGCAGATTTGTGTAGCCTGCTAGGGGCGCGAGAAAAAGGTTGGAGTCGAGCTCCAGATTGTGAAGGCGGAATGCCATCGAGGGATTTTAAGGCATTGGACTCCAGTCACAAGCCGCAAAAGAAGCGGTAGTCCCTTCCACGTCCGCTTCAGCCCATGGCTGACAGCCGACAGCTTCTTCTTTATAGTCACCTCATGCTCGAGGCGAATTACCACAAAATCCTGGAACGCATCGAGGCCGCCTGCGTTCGCGCCAGACGGAAGGCGACGGAAGTGACGTTGATCGCCGTGAGCAAAACCCATCCGCCGGAGTCGGTCGACGCACTTGTGCGGCTGGGTGTTCGGGATTTCGGTGAAAACAAGGTGCAGGAAGCGAAGGCAAAGATCCCGCTTTGCGCGGGATCGATCCGCTGGCATGGGATCGGCCATCTCCAAACCAACAAGGCGCGCGATGCGGTCCGCCTTTTCTCCACGATTCATTCCGTCGATTCCTTGAAACTCGCGCTGGAGCTTGAGAAGCACGCGGAGGCCGAAGCGCGGCGGGTGGCGATCCTGCTTGAAACCAATGTTTCGGGCGAGGGGAGCAAATTCGGGGTCGCGCCGGAAGCGTTGAATGAGCTGGCGCTCGAGGTGAACGGGCTGCCGCATCTGGAACTGCAGGGATTGATGACGATGGCTCCTTTCGCCGACGATCCGGAAAAAGCGCGTCCTTATTTTCGCAGGCTTGCCGGTCTGAAACGGGAGCTGGAACAAAAGCTTGGCGCCTCGCTGCCGCATCTCTCCATGGGAATGAGCGGTGATTTCGAAGTCGCGATCGAAGAAGGCGCGACATTGGTGCGAATCGGCACCTCCCTCTTCGGGGAGCGCAAATCAGGGGCGTTTCGGCGCATCGGAATGGACGATTCCTGACGGAACCAGCTAACAAGCGTTAGACGAGAATTGTTCTTGAAATTCACCCATTCATCTATATGATGATGGGTTTCTGCCTTGGCTCATACCGGCAACAAGAACCGAATCGGCGCCAACGGACTTACCCATGATAAAATCCATCAGCATGTGGTCGTTCCCCCCTTCACTGGGTGTGGAAGAATGTTTCAACATGGCCAAGAAGCTTGGTTATCAGGGCGTCGAAATGACCTGCGATCTTAAGGGGCGATTCACGGTGACCGCGAGCGAGGAAGATTGCGAAAACACCCGCCGCATCGCACACAAGCTCGGCATTCAGATCACCTCGCTGGCGAGCCATGTCGCATGGCATGTTTCCCCGACTTCGGATCTGGCAAGCGACCGCGAAAAGGCCGTGGAGCTCTATCGCCGCATGATTCAGATTTCACGCTGGCTGGGAGTCGACTCGATTCTCGTGATGCCGGGCGCGGTTCAAAACCCGATGGACAAGAAGTTCAAGCCGGTGCGCTATGACACCGCCTACGAGCGCGCGGCTGAGTTTATCGAAAAACTTTTGCCCTTTGCGGAGAAATATCAGATTCGCATCTGCGTCGAAAATTCGTGGAACAATTTTCTCATGTCGCCCCTGGAGTTGAAGGACTTCGTGGATTCGTTCGACCATCCCAGCGTGCGCATTTATTTCGACGTGGGCAATGTGATGCGCTTCGGCGTGCCGCAACATTGGGTCGAGATCCTGGGCAACAAGGTGCATCGCGTGCACATCAAGGATGTAAAGATGAACGGCCTCTGGCTCGACGGTTTTTGTCCGCTCCTCGAGGGTGAAGTTCCCTTCAAGGAAGTGATGAAGGCGTTGAAGAAACAGGGTTACAATCGAAGCCTGACGGCGGAAATGATTCCCGCGACGGAATCGGTTTTGAAGCACACTTCCAAGGCGCTCGACAAAATTCTGAAGATGTGAGGTTTGGCGAAACTCGCCAAAGCGTCTTCGCGAAAGTGGGTGGTCCGCTTAATCTTCGACAGTCTCTTCGTCGCCGCCTGATCTCATGGCGACGCCCGCAAGCAATCCGACTCCCAACGCGCTGAGCGTGAAAACCCATGGATGTTCGCGCACGACCGTGTCCGTCTTTTTCGCGGCCTGGACCGCGTGAGTCGTGATCTTTTCCTTCAAGGCGGCAAAGCGATTGCGCACCAGTGGGACGGCATTTTCGAGACGTTGGATGGATTCCACAGCCTTTTTGCTGAGTGGAATCGTTTGAGTGGTGGCGATTTCCTTCAGGGCTTCGACGCCCTGGTGAAGGTCATCGAACATTTCTTCGTCAGGATAAGTCATACGCGCGTCCTCAAAAATACTCCGTACTTTCCGAATGCGCAAGGCCCTCAGGCAAATGGGTTCTGTTTCTCTTCTTCAGCGACGGTTGTTGTGGGGCCATGGCCCGGGCAAAGCAGGGTTTGGGGAGGGAGCGTCAAAATCTTGCTCTGCACGTGATCGCGAAGGCGCGCATAGGACACGTTGCCGCGACCCATCGATCCTGCAAAAAGCGCGTCGCCCACCACCGCCACGGGTGCGGGCCAGCCGGATTGACCGGTGAAAAGATAAGTGAGGTGGCCGGGACTGTGTCCATCTGTCAAAAGCGCCTTTACGGTCAGCGAACCGCAGTGGATTTCGCCACCTTCATCAAGACTGGCGGCGCCGGGCAGGGGTTCCTTCGCCGGGGCGTAGACCTTTGGATGATACGCCTGAGTCACTTCATCGAGGACGGCGATGTGGTCGCCATGCGCGTGCGTGATACAGATCGCCGTGAGTTTCAGGTTTTCGTTTTCGATGGTTTGTCGGATGGCGGAAAATTCAGTGCCGGTATCGCAGAGGACGGCATCCTTCGTGTTCACGTCCCAGATCAGATAACAATTGACGATCGAATCCATGTAACGCGTGGCGATGGGGCGCACACCTTTCCAGGTCGCGGCATTCAACGGCGCCGGTTTGTAACGCTGGTAGGCCAGATCGAGAAACGGCGTCGGACGAAGGCCGAGCCCGATGGCCAGCCGGCGCAAGGTATCTTCGGAGGGAATTTCCCCTGCGAGGATCAACTTCAATTTGGCGGGAGTAATGTTCGCGGAAGGCGCGAGATTTTTGTCGTCGATGGCCGTGCCTGCCATCGCTTTCTGCAGCACGTCGTTCCAGGAGTCCTCGAGCGGAATGGGTTGGGCGATTTCAGGCATGGTCTTGCAACATTCCCTGCTTCCGAGGGAATGACAACCTTTTTCGACAGGCGCCATGGCTTTGAAATCAATTCGACAAAGATGTTGCCCCTTTGTCACGGAATTGAGAAAGCTGATAGCCTGTGATTTCGACAAGAGAACTGGAGACTGGATTGCGCGAGTGCGAGGAATCCCTGCCGCGGCTTTATTCCAAGCCGTCGCCCGATTATCGCGGACGCACGATCTCCCTGTCATCCGTGAGGGATTATTTGAACGCCGAGCGGGAGCGATTTCTCGACGTCGCATCGGTGTGGCCCGCGCCTCCGGTCCCGGGCGCGAAGCTTCTCGATGTGGGCATCGCCTACGGCTTTCTTTCCGTCCTGCTCAAGAAGGCGGGCGGCTGGGAATGCGTCGGGCTGGAGGTGGGCGAAAACATCCCCGTCTATTGCCATCTCGCGCGCGATCATGGCATTCCGATTCACGCGGGCAAACTGGGTCTGACGCCGATGCCCTTCGTGAAAGACACGTTCCACGGTGTGATTTTTTCGGAGGTGCTGGAGCATCTGCGCCTCGCCCCACAAATTGTCCTGCGCGAGCTGCACCGCATTCTCGCGCCGGACGGCTATCTTCTGATCACCACGCCCAACTTCGCGCGCCTCACCAACATCGTGAAACTCTTGCAGGGCCGGAATCCACTCGAAACCTTTCCCGATATCCCGACGGAAAACATCACGGAACATCTCACGCACATCCGCGAATACACGATGCCGGAACTTCGCACGCTCCTCGAAGATGCCGGTTTTCGCGTCACGAAAGCTTCCTATAGCTCCTGCATGGAACGCCATCGGTCGCATGGATGGATCACGCGCCTCGTGCCTCGCTGGCGCGGGAACCTGATGGTGCTCGCGCAAAAGTCGTAAGTCACTGGAATCCGTGACTCCATGAAGATCTGCTTTCTTCTCAGCACCTTCGCCTACGACGGCATCAAGCGTTCCGTGGTGCATTTCGCGAACGCTATGCACGAGATGGACCATGAAGTCTGGGTCGGCGTGCTTCATGACTGGCCCGGCAAGGTGAGTCTCCGCTCGGAGCTTCGCATTCCCTCCGGACGCGTGGTTTCTTGGGATGGACTGGGACAGGGGCGCCGCGAATGGGCGATTTATCGATTTTTCAAACAACAGGCGTTTGACGTCGTGCACGCGAGCACCGTGAAGATGAACCATCTCGGACGCTGGATCGCGCTTGCCGCGCGTGTGCCGTGCATTGTCGCTTCGGAGGACAATATTTGCATCGGCCGTTCCTGGAAGACGCGGGTGGAGGACAGGTTGCTCGCGCGATGGAGCGATGGAGTGGTGATGATTTCGAACGCGGTGGCGGAGTCGTTTCTCGAAGTGGAGAAATTGTCCCGTGAAAAAGTGCACACGATTTATTATGGACTGCCCTCCGATGGATTTTTGAACCGGACGCCGCTGGAAAAGGCGGAAAGGCGCACTCAACTGAACGTACCGTCCGGACCGACGGTGGTATGCGCCGCGCGCCTTCATTTTTCGAAGTCTCTCGACACCCTGGTCCGTGCCGCGCGGATCGTTGTGACTCAAATGCCTGCGGTGCAATTCGTGATTGCGGGAGACGGAGGCGAGCGCGTCACGCTGGAGAAGCTTCGTGATGAGCTTCGGTTGAACGCGAATTTTCATTTCATCGGCGCGCGCGACGATATTTATGAAATTTTTCAACTCGCGGACATCGTCACGCTTTGCTCGCTCTGGGAAGGTCTCGGGTTTTCGCTCATGGAAGCCATGGCGCTGGGCAAGCCCGTGGTGGGAACCGGGGTCGCGGGCATTAGCGAGATCATTCAGCACGAGCGCAATGGATTACTGGTTCCAAAACAATCGCCTGAAGCGCTCGCGCAGGCGCTGATGCGCGTCCTGGGCGATCCTGCGTTGGCTGCGAAAATGGGACGCGAGGGCAGGGCGGTGATTTCGGAACGGTTCAACGTGAATAAAAACGCGAAACAACTGTTGGATTTGTACCAGTCGATCCTGGATCGAAAAGCAAAAACTTGTAGCCCGGCTCGATGAGCCCGGACCGGCCTCGACGAGGCCGGCTACAGTGTTGAAAGCTTGCGCAAATCTCCCGCTCCGGGCAAAATGTTGGGCTGTGAAAATTCCCCTTTCCCGCGTTTACATCGATGATGCCATCAAGCAGCGCATCCTGGCTGCCGTGGATTCCGAAAATTTCATTCTCGGCAAGGAATGTACCGCATTCGAACAGGAACTCGCCGCGCACACCGCCACAAAACATTGCGTTTTGACCAGCTCGTGGACCTCCGGCGTTCACATGCTTCTCCTCGCGCTTGGCGTGAAGGCCGGTGACGAAATCATCGTGCCTTCGCACACCGCGTTCCCCAGTGTGGAACCCATTGTTCAGGTGGGCGCGAAACCCATCTTCATTGATGTGGATGAAAGCTACACGCTCGACGTAAAACAACTCGAGTCGCTGATCACACCGCGCACGGTTGGCATTTTGCCAGTGCATCTTTATGGACATCCTGCCGATCTCGCCCGCGTGAAGGCGATTGCCGAAAAACGAAAGCTTTTGTGGATCGAGGACTGCGCGCAGGCGCAAGGCGCCGCCTGGAACGGTAAAAAAGTCGGCAGCATCGCTCCTTATGGCGCGTTTTCCTTTTTCCCGTCGAAGAATCTCACCGTCTTTGGCGATGGCGGCTGCATCACGCTGAACGACGATGCCATCGCGGAAAAGCTGCGGATGATGCGCAATCATGGTCGCAAGGACAAATACGTGCATGAGTTCGTCGGCTTCAACATGCGGTTTAACGAAATGCAGGCCGCGGTGGGCCGCGAGCAGCTGAAGCATCTCGATGATTTCAACGCGCGCCGCCGCCAGGCCGTGGTGTGGTATCGCGAACGCCTGAAGGAAATTCCCGGCGTTCAGCTCCCCATCGAGCGCGAAGGTTGCACGCCGGTCTATCACATGTTCGTGGTGCAGGTGGAAAAGCGCGAAGCGCTCGCCAAGCATCTCAAGGAGCAGGGAATTGGAACAGGCGTTCATTATCCCGTGCCAAACCATCAGCAGCCGGCGATGACGAAGCTTTACAAGGATTTGCCGAAGCTGCCCGTCACGGAGAAGATCGTGGACCGCATTCTTTCGCTGCCGATTTTTCCGAAGATCACCGAAGCCGAAGTCAGTGAGGTTTGCCAACAAATCGGCGCGTTCATGAAGAAATCTGAAAAGGCGATGGTGACTGTCTAGGCGGACGTACCGATTGGTGAGTGTCCCGATTTCATCTCTCAACCTTCATCCTTTTCTTCATGCTTCTTTCGCTCGTCATTCCTGTTTTCAACGAGGAGGACAACCTCGAGCGGCTTCACGCCGAAATCACGGAGGCGATGAAAGGCATTTCGTCCGATTATGAAGTGGTGGTGACGGATGACGCGAGCCGCGACAGGAGTTGGGAGATTTTGACGGCGATTGTGAAGCGCGATCCCAAATGGCGCGCGCAGCGGTTCGCATTCAATTGCGGTGAAACGGCGGCGTCCGCCGCGGGAATGAAGGCGGCTCGCGGAGAGGTGATTGTCACGCTCGATGCCGACCTTCAAAATGATCCACGCGACATTCCGAAATTTCTCGAGGCGTTGAAGCAGGCCGACTGTGTCTGCGGTTCGCGCGTGCATGAGCGCGCGGACAACTGGGTGCGCCGGGCTTCGTCGCGCATCGCCAACTGGGTGCGCAACAAACTGAGCGACGAGAAGATTGCGGACGCGGGCTGCACGTATCGCGCGTTCAAACGCGAGTGCCTGGATGGTGTTAAATTTTTCCGCGGCGCGCATCGTTTTCTTCCCACGCTTTTTCGCATGGAAGGGAAGAAGGTGGTGGAAGTGTCGATCACACCGAGGGAACGTTTTGCGGGCGAATCGAAATATGGCGTCTGGAACAGGCTCTTTAAATCGTTCACCGACCTGCTTGCGGTTCGCTGGATGAAAAGCCGGCGGCTGGGATATCAAATCGCCGAAATCAAAGAGACTTCTTCCGTGGAATCTCGCGCTCCGGTGGGACGGATATGAATCACTTCATGATCGATGGAAAGTTTCTCGGCATCGCCTGGGGCTTTTGGAAGGTTCTCGGCTGGGTGGGCAATGTGATTTTCTTTTCGCGTTTCGTGATTCAATGGATCGCGACGGAGCGGGAGAAACGCGTCGTGGTGCCGCTGGCTTTCTGGTATTGCAGCCTTCTCGGTTCCCTTTGCCTGCTGATTTACGCGCTCCACCAGCAGGATTCGGTGTTTATCTTCGCCTACCTCTTCACCTGGATTCCCTATACGCGAAATCTCTATTTCGCAATGAAGGAGAGGAAGGTCGCGATTCGGACGCGGGACGCGGAGTAACGGCTACCGTAATTTCTTCTTCCAGAAGGCGAGCTGCTTCTCGACCTGTTTCTGTCCCGGCGAGCCGGGGAGATTGTCCCGGGCGCAAAGCGCCTCATGGACGTTCAGACATTTGGTGACTTCGGCGCCGAAGAGCGGATGGATGTGATGCCATTCGGAGGGCTGCAATTCGTCCAGCTTGCGGCCTTTTTGTTCGGCCAGTTTCACCGCTTCACCCACCACGTGGTGTGCTTCGCGGAAAGGAACGCCCTTGCGGACGAGATGATCGGCCAGATCCGTGGAGAGAAGAGTGGGATCCGAGACGGCGGTCAGGCATTTTTCCTGGTTGAAATTCGTCGCGTCGATCATGCCCGCGAAAACCGAAAGCGTCGAAGTGAGCGTGTCGGCGGAATCGAAAAGCGGTTCCTTGTCCTCCTGCAGGTCGCGATTGTAGGTCATCGGCAGGCCTTTGAGCGTGGCGAGGGCGGACATGAGATTGCCGAGAAGACGTCCGGATTTGCCGCGGCCAAGCTCCGCGATGTCGGGATTTTTTTTCTGAGGCATCAGCGACGATCCGGTGGTGTGCGTGTCGTTGATGGTGATGTAGCCGAATTCCACGGTGGACCAGATCACGAGATCTTCGGCCAGCCGCGAGAGATGGATGCCGGACAGCGCGGCGGAGAATAAAAATTCGGCGATGAAATCGCGGTCGCTGACGGCATCGATGGAATTGTTGCTGACGCTGTGGAAGCCGAGCGCCTTGGCGGTGAAAGAGCGGTTGATGGGCAGGGTGGTGCCGGCGATGGCGCCTGCGCCGAGGGGGGAGACGTTGGCGCGCTGGGAGCAATCGACGAAGCGGTCGAAGTCGCGCTCAAGCATTTCCACGTAGGCGAGGAGATGATGGGCGGCGAGAATCGGTTGGGCACGCTGGAGATGGGTGTAACCGGGGATGGGAAGGAATCGCAATTCCGAGTGGGGAAGATGCATGCGCGTGCGCTCGGCGAGGCTGATAAGGGCGCGTTGCAAACCGCGAATACGCGTCTGAACGAGACGGATTTCGTCGCGCACCCAAAGGCGCATGTCGGTGGCAACCTGGTCGTTGCGGCTGCGGGCGGTGTGAAGTTTGGCGGCCGCGGGCACGCGCGTGGTGAGCGCGGCCTCGATGTTCATGTGCACGTCTTCGAGATCAGGTTCCCAGGTGAAGCGTCCTTCCGTGATCTCCGTCTCGATTTGCTTAAGGCCTTCGATGATCTGGTCGCGTTCGCGACGGGTCAGGATGCCAACCTTGGCGAGCATCGAGGCGTGCGCGATGGAGCCGGCGATGTCCTGACGGTAGAGGCGCCAGTCGAAGGAGACCGATTCGGAATAAGCGCGGACTTCTTCGGAAGGACCCGTTTGAAAACGGCCGCTGCGGGAAATGGGTTTGCGAGTTGCCACGGTGATCCTATTTACGATGGCCCGGGATTGGCTCGGATGCAAGTAAAGAGAAGGCTCAGGAAGTCGATTGAGCCAGGGTAATGACTGCATCTTTCATGCCATGGATCAGTTTTTTGTCGGCGGGACAGAGGGTGGCAAGAATGCCGGCGAAATGCGGTTTGTCGTTTTCGACGAAATAGTAGGGGCAAAGCCGCATGCGGCCTTTCATCATGGGATCGGCGCCCGTCTCAAAATCGTGCCATGGATGCTCGACGAGCTTTGTTTTTGCGAAGCGCTGAACGACGTAGGGATGTTCTTCGAATTCCGCGAGCGCTTGCTGGATGCGCGTCTGCCATTCCTCCTGCGGCATGTCGCTGCCGACATGGACACCGCGACTTCCCCAGGCCAGTTCGGAGAAACCCGAGATTTTTAAAATCAGATCACGCTCCTTTTGTGAAAAACTTCCCATCTGTTCCCAGGAATGAATGTTGAGATGGGGGAAAACGGCCTGCGGTGGCAGCGGACGCGGATCGAGGATCCAGGTGAACGGAATCACTTCCTTGAGATCGCGAAAAAAACGATCGCCCAGTTCACGGCGCCAAAATTCAGCGAGCTGTGGAAACCAGAAAAGCGCGAACCAAAGTTTTTCCTCGAGGTGCGGCTTCAATGGAGGCGTCATGCCCACCAGCCCATCACGCACCGCGATGAGCAGCCGTTCGTGATGAGCGATGTTCGGCAGATCAAACAGTTCGAAAAACCGATAGATGAGCGTGATCTTCCGTTCCTTTACAAACACGCCATCGGGTTGATAGCGCAAGGCCTCGGGTCCACAAACGGTCAGAACATCCGGAGCCAGCGCGGCGAGCCATTCCATTTCGGGCCTGTAATCCTGGCTCTCCTTGGAGACGACGATCGCAATGGACGGAGCGCCGGGATGATGACGCGCGCTTTCTGTCTTGAGCGCATTCAAAAAAAGTTCCGCCATCGGAATCGCCGAGCCGTTTGAGTCCAGGCGCGAATACGTTTGCTGCAACCATGCGGTGAGACCGATTCCACCGGGAACGGAATCAAGTTCCGTGATGGAAAAACCTTCGGGCGTCAGAAGGATGTCGGGACGGATGACGAGCGGTAGGTCGTTCTTGAAGCGCGGATTGCGCGCCAGCGCGAGGAATTCCTCAGGTTTCCCCGCGTCGAGATATTCGCGGATCCACCGGGGTTGTTTGCCCTCGTGGCTTTGGCGATAAAGCAGATTGCACGCCTTGTTGAAGGCGTGAAGACGGGGCCCCAGTTCGACGATTTTTTGATGAAGCCTGGATTCGAGGGCGAACGGCTCGGGCGCGATCCTCCACGTCTTGTCGGCAAAAAGTCCCTCTGGAGGAAGGGATGCGCGGATGGCGTTGGCTTTTTCGGCCGAAGTCATTCCGCCATCATGCCTTTGATGAAGGACAGATGCAAATCGTCACTCGGCCAGCTTGTAACCGACGCCATGCACCGTCACGAGATGCTTCGGTTCGGTGCCGGCATCGCCGATCTTCTTGCGAAGCTGCGCCACGGTCTGATCGAGTGTTCGCGTCGTGCCGACATATTCATAACCCCACACTTCATTGAGAAGACGATCGCGCGAAAGCACCTGTCCACGATGTTGGTTCAGGAAAGCGAGCAGCTTCATTTCGGTGGCCGTGAGCGATTCGGTTTTCTTTCCTTTGCGAAGCTGGAAGGTTTTCGGATCGATCAGCGCGCCGCCGATTTCAAAGGTTGAGTTTTCCGCGGGCGCATCCTGCGCCGCGCGCCGCCGCAGAAGTGCGTGGATGCGCGCCAGCAGTTCACGCACGCCGAAAGGTTTCGTGACGTAATCATCCGCGCCGAGATCGAGCCCGACCACCTTGTCGATTTCCTGTCCTTTTGCCGTGAGCATCAAAATCGGCGTGGTGATTTTTTTGGCCCGGATCTGTTTGCACACATCATAACCGCTTGTGCCAGGAAGCATCACGTCCAGAACGATCAGGTGCGGACGATGCTGCGTGAGCGCGTCCATCGCCTTGTCGCCCCGCTCGCAAAGCGCCACTTCGAATTGCTCGCTTTTGAGAACCTCTTCGAGCCCGAGGCGAATGTGCGGGTCGTCTTCAACCACCAGAATCTTGGTCTTCATGATTTTAACTTCAGAATAAAGCAGCTTCCTCCGCCGACGCGCGGCATATACGTGACGTCGCCTCCATGCGCGCGGGCGATCTGGCGCGCGAGCGTCAGTCCCAGTCCCGAGCCCTGAATTCCGCTGCCGAGGGAATCGTGCGCGCGATAAAATTGCTCGAAGATTTTGTCTTCGGTTCCCGCCGGAACACCGGGGCCGCGGTCCATCATGCGAATCTCCACGCTTTCATTCGCTTGAACCGCTTCGATTTCGATTTCCTTTTTTTCGCCGCCATATTTCTCGGCATTGGAGATCAGGTTCACAAGCACCTGCGAGAGCGCGTCGCGATCGCAGGGAATCGTGGGAAGATGCTCGGCGATGCGTGTTTGCAGATGGAAACCGTTCGCTTCGAGATGGGGGCGGTAATTTTGTACGACTTCATTCACGGTCGTGCTCAAGTCGCACGGTTCCAGGTGATATTTTTTCTCGCCGCGTTCCATCTTCGCGAAATCGAGCACATTGTTGATCAGGCGCGTGAGGCGCGCGGCTTCGGCGGAAATGATTTTTAAATAGCTGGATTGTTTCTCGCGGGAATCGACGCGGCCTTCCGTGAGTAATTCCGCGAACATGCGGATGGAAGTGAGCGGGGTTTTGAGTTCGTGCGAGACGTTGCTCACAAAATCGGTTTTTTGACGCGCCAGGGCGGACTGACGTCGCAGGTCGGCCACCATCAGCCACCCGCCGATTCCAATGGCGGAGACGAGTCCGGCGATGAGAAGGCTGAACGTGAGCGTGAGCACACGCGCCGTATGATTCAACTGGTCGGGATGAAGGAGATAGATGCCCGCTTCCCAATGGGGAAGAAGTTCGCCGATTTCGCTGGCGACGAAGGGATGCCGCCAGTTGGTGGAAAATTCCGGATGGCTTTGGGCGACCGGCTTGCTTGTATCGTCGATCAGTGCGGCGCAGACGTCGGAACCAAGATGATAATCCAGCGCCACCAAGGGAGTGAGCTGTTTCTTCAGGTTGTCGAGATTGAGCTGCGCTCCGAAAACGAGTTGCGGGTCGCGCGGCGAGCGGTACCAGACCATGATCCGCAGTTTGTTGTCCACGAAACGCGCCAGGGAGCCGGAATTTCCGCCGGCGATCACCTGGCGAAATTCGGCTTCGGAGGAAGTGGTTTTTCCCAGTTCGACAACATCGTCTTTCAGGGTGCGTTGGGGAATAACGCTGCGGGCGACTGCTTTTTTGGAATAGAAACCCAGTCTGTCGAGGGAGGACGTTTTGGCTTCGGACAGGTTTTTCGAGTCTGTTCTCTGTTCGAGCGGTGCATTTTTTTCTTCGGCGGTCGCGACCTCTTCACCGGCTGACTCCTTGGATTTTGCGGCGGGCGGAGCTGCCGGGGATGGAGCCGCCTGTGGTTTGGCCGCAGTCTGAACCTTTTCGTGGACTTCATCCGCCGCGGGAGCCTTTTGGTTTTCGATTTCACCCCGTGCCGCGCCCGCGATGTGTGAGGAGGGCGCCTGTTCCGAATTCAGCGACAGAGAGCGGTCCTGTTCTTTGTCCTCCTGATCGTTTTTCGTAATCCAGTTTTCCTGCTTGGAGGAATAAACCTCGGCCGTCATGCGGTTGGAAAAGAAGAGCTCGTTGTCGCGTCGCCAGCGCGCGCCATCCGCGTTTCCCCATGTTGTGGGGGAAAGGATGGCGCCGTCGAGCGTGACGCTGAAGCCCACGTCCGCGATGCTCCAGGCCGCACGGAGTTTTTCGTCAAAAAGCGGAGCGATCTGCCGCGGATTCTGGTCGGCGAGGATTTGCTCCACGAGCTGTTCGAACTCGCGCTGGCGGTCATTCATGAAGACACGCACCTTTTCCGCAAGATTGTCCGCCGTGCCCTGGTAGAGAAGCGCCTGCTGGTGCTCGAGCACGAATTGCTGGTCGCGGAGCGAGCGCAACGCCAGCCATGCGAGGATGAGGCTCGGGAGGAATACCGCCAGCGTGAAGACGATGGCGACATGTCTTATGGAGCGGCTCGATTGCACGGCAGACGATTCAACCATATTCGAAGAATGTTGGCGCGCCGAATTTTCACGGCGCGCCGTTGTTTGCGGTGGGGCTGTTTGAAACAGCGTGGATGAAACGGCAGCTTCATCCTTAATCCTTCGCGTTTTTGGTTTTGTAGGCTTCGGATTGCATGCTTTTGCGCCAGCCCGAGCTCACGCCATCCTCTTTCACGTCGCTTGATTTTGCGGCCACATTGTCTGCTTCGGATTTGAACTGGCCTTGCATCGGCATGGGGGCGCAGGGCGCGAGGGAACGCATGCGTGAAGCCTGCTTTTCCAGGTCCTGACGCGCTTCCGCGTAATTTCCAGCGTCGGCCTTGCGGATCGCTTCATCCTTCGCGAGTGCGTTCAACATGAGTTCCTTTTGATAAAACACATCCTTGTTCTGGGAATGGATCGCATCGTCCACGTTTGCCGTGAAGCCCACCTTCACATTTTGCGAGACCGACTGGATTTCGCCACCGTGCAATTCATCGGTGTAACTCGCTTCGACGCGTGCGATCTGGAGGGCCTTCATGCTCGAATCGCCATGGACGCGGCAGCGCAGGAAAAGATAACGGTTCTGACCGCTCGCGAATGGACTGAATTCCACCGTCGCGCGATGGTCTTCAAAGATTTCGGGACGTCCGATGAAACCGATCGGTTCGATTTCCTCCGGGCAGGTGATGCGAACGCGGACATTGCGGGCGACAATGGAGAGAAGCTGACCGAGTTCCTTCGCGAAGATGCCCGGCAATTCCTCGACGTCGCGGACGTAGTAATAATTGGCGTCACTGGCAAGCGCGAGGGCGCTCATGATGTCTTCATTGTAATCGTCACCCACGCCGATCGTGGAGACGCCCATGCTGCGTCCCGCAAGACGATGTCCGAGACTGGTGATTTCCGATGTCGAACTCGGACCGACATTCGCCAGACCGTCGGAAAGAAGCAGCACGCGGTTGATTTTCCTGTCGGAGAAATAGCGGCTGAGCTGTTCCGAGCCGCGCTCCACGCCTCCATAGAGGGCGGTGCTGCCGCCGGGCTGGATGCGCGCAATGCGCGCCTTGAGCATTTCCTTGTCCTCCACGGGTTGGGCGGGAATGAGCACCTGCACATCCGTGTCGAAGACGACCATGGAAAAGATGTCGTGTGCGCCGAGCTGGTCGACCACCTGACACGCGGCTTGTTTCGCCTTTTCAATCTTTGCCCCGCTCATCGAGCCGGAACGATCGAGGACGACGGCGATATTCAATGGCGTGCGTTTTGTGGACGACGTGGCTCCTGTGAGGTCGATCTTGATGACGACCTCCTGCGACGTGTCGATGTGGTAGAGGCGTTGTTCCGGCTCGGCGGTGATTTCGAGCGCGGTTTTGGCGGTGAGACTGGCCGTGAAGGCCAGTGAACAGAGTGCGGAGAGAAGGAGTGATTTCATATGCCTTCACTCTCGCCCGGATGGCATGGCGGGTTGTCAGGCGGGCGTCAGTTGTTTGTAAAAAAAATGTCAGAACGGCCCTCAGCCTGGGAAGAGACGTTCTGGATTGTGGAGAGAGAGCCTGCTATAAAGGCCGGATGCCCAAAGTGTTCATCAAAACCTATGGCTGCCAGATGAATGAGCGCGACTCCGAGCAGGTGGCGCGTCAGTTCCAGGAGCGCGGCTACGAGCTCGCCTCGCAGGAAAGCGAAGCGGACGTGATTTTGCTGAACACGTGCAGCGTGCGCGACCAGGCCGAGCAAAAGGCGCTCAATAACATGATGCGTCTTCGCACGTTGAAGCGCGAAAATCCCAATCTTGTCCTGGGTTTCATGGGATGCATGGCGCAGAGCCGCGGCCAGGAATTACTCGACCGGCTTCCCGACCTGGATCTCGTCGTCGGCACGCAGCGCTTCCATCGCGCGATTGATTACGTGGAAGGAATGCGAAACAGCGATCGCATGCGGATCAGTGACATTGAGGAGGAGAGTGGGAGTCAGAACACGATCCGCGATCATGTGCTTGGACCGAAGCAGGTGACTTCCTTTGTTTCCATCATGCAGGGCTGCAACATGCATTGCACCTTTTGCATCGTGCCTTCCACGCGCGGCGAGGAACGGGCGCGTCCCATTTCCGAAATTGTCGCGGAAGTGCGTGGGCTTGTGGCGAATGGAGTCAAGGAAGTGACGCTTCTCGGGCAGATCGTCAATTTTTATGGCCGTCACGAATTTCCCGTGGTGGATGGCAAGACTCCGTTCGTGCAATTGCTCGAAGCGGTGCATGAGGTGGAAGGTTTGGAGCGCATCCGTTTCACATCGCCGCATCCCAGCGGATTTCGGGATGACCTGATCGACGCGATCGCACGCCTGCCGAAAGTTTGCGAACACGTGCATCTGCCGGTGCAGTCCGGCTCCGATCGTGTATTGAAGGCGATGCATCGTCCCTACACGGTGGAAAAATACCGGCGCATCATCGAAAAATTGCGCGAGAAAATTCCGGACGTCGCGATCACGACGGATATCATTGTGGGATTTCCTTCCGAGACCGAAGAGGAATTTCAGGAGACGATGCGTCTTGCCGAGGAAATCCAGTTCGATCAGGCATTTGTGTTTCGTTACTCACCGCGCAAAGACACTCCCGCAGCGGAGATGGAGGGGCAGCACACGGAGAAGGAAAAGGAACGGCGGAACCAGGATCTGCTTCAGGTGGTGAACGCCGGAATCAAACGGAAGCTTCAGGCGCAGGTGGGCCATGACGTGGAGATTTTGGTCGAAGGTGAGAGCAAGACAAACGCGTTGCGATTGCAGGGGCGTACGCGGGGCAATCAGATCGTGGTGTTTCCCGGATCAGAAAGACATCGGGGCCAGGTCATGAAAGTGCGCGTCACGGAATGTCTTGGGTTCAGTTTGCTGGCGGATCCGGAGACCCTTTAAAAGCTTGTTTTGTCAGATGCAGGTTCTTAGCTTGCCCGCATGATCAAGAAACTTTTTCTCGTCGGAGTTGGGATCGCCGCTCTTTCCACGTTGCGCGCCGAATCGCCGGACGATCCCTGGGGACAAGGTCCGGCACAGGGACAGGGTCAGGGAGGATCTCAACAACAGCAGCAGCGAATGATGCGTCCGCCCATGATGGGCGGGGGCGGCAGCGCCATCGTGGTCAGTGACGGCGCCATCTTCGTGGTGTCACAGGGAATGCTTTATCGGTTTGAGGAAAAATCATTGAAACAGGAGGCGAAGGTGCCGCTTCCCTCCAACAATAACGATTCCTCCACGGGACACGGAGGCGCTGAACCGCAGCAAAATCAGCAGGGAAACAGCCCCGGCGGACAAGGTGGGCCTGGCCAGGGTGGACCCGGCGGTCAGGGAGGCCCGCCGATGATGATGGGCGGGGGCGGAGTGGCGCTCACGGCAGCCAACGGTTCCGTTTACGTGGTTTCACAGGGTAAGCTCTACAAGTTCGACAGCAAGACACTCTATTTCCAGACGAGTATCGACGTGGGATCGAAGGACGATCGCAAGAATCCCGGAAGTTCTCCAGGCGGGCAGAACGATCAGCGCCGCTGATCAGATTTTGAGTTGCTGCAAAAGCGTGTCGATGCGCGCCGTGACGGCGGGATCCATGCGCATTTCCTGAGGCCAGCCGCGGGTGTAGCCTTCTCCCGGCAGTTTGGACGTGGCGTCGATTCCCATGTGACTTCCAATGTTCGGATGCGTCGGAGCGTGATCGAGGCTGTCGCTTGGACCTTTGCTGAAAACGATGTCGCGCTGCGGATCGATGTTCGCGCAAAGATGGAAAAGCACGTCGCTGGTGTTGTGAACCTCGACGTCGGCGTCCACCACGACGATGATTTTGGAAAACATCATCTGTCCCATGCCCCAGAGTCCATTCATGATTTTGAAAGCATGGTAGGGGTATTGCTTTTTAAGGCTCACAAAAACGAGATTGTGGAAAACGCCTTCCGCGGGAAGCGCCATGTCGACGATCTCCGGGAAATTCATTTTGAAGACCGGTAAAAAAATCCGCACGGATGCGGTGCCCATGTAAAAATCCTCCATCGGAGGCTTGCCCACGATGGTGCAGGGATAGACCGCGTTTTTGCGGTGTGTGACACATTCGACGTGGAACACGGGATAGGGATCGATGGGCGTATAAAAACCGGTGTGATCGCCGAAGGGCCCTTCGCCGCGCGTCTCACCGGGTTGCACATAGCCTTCCAACACGAAGTCGGCGTCCGCAGGCACTTCGAGATCGTTGGTCTCGCATTTGACGAGATCCACGGATTTTTTACGCAGGAAACCCGCCAGCATCGCTTCGTCGAGTCCATCCGGAAGTGGCGCCGTGGCTGCGAAAGTATAAATCGGATCGCCGCCGATCGTGATGGCGACCGGCATCTTCTGATTGGTTTCGTAATAACGCCGGCCATGGCGCGCGCCGACCTTGTGCACCTGCCAGTGCATGCCGGTCGTCCAGCCGTCGTAAATCTGCATGCGATACATGCCCCAATTGCGCTCGCCGCTGTCGGGATCACGGGTGGTGACGACGGGAAACGTGACGAAGGGGCCGCCATCCTGCGGCCAGCATTTGAGAACGGGAAGATCGAAGAGGGAAAAGGAACTGCTGTCGCGCCGATGAATCACTTCCTTGCAGGGGCCGCTCTTCACGACGCGCGGCTTCGCGTGGCGCAATTCCATCGCCTGGCGCAGAAGGCCGATGGCTTCGCGAAACGAATGAGGAGGCTTCGCCTTCAGGAGCGAGCCAAGTTCCGCGGCGACTTCATCCACGTGGTCGACACCGAGGGCCTTCGCCATGCGGCGCGCCGATCCCATCGCGTTGATGAGCAGGGGAAAGCTGGAACGTTTGGACGAGGCGTGACCGATGGAGGGGTTTTCAAAGAGGAGCGCCTTGCCGCCACCGGGTGATTTCATCTGCCGGTTGGCGAGTTCAGTGATCTCGAGTTCCGTCGAGACGGGCTGCGAGATCCGGATCAATTCGCCGGATTTTTCCAGTGTATCAACCCATGCCTGCGTGGAATCGAAAGCCATGAAGGGGAAGCTTAGCCACAGATGAAACACAGATGAAACACAGATTTTCGGAAGTCGGCATACCGACTTCCGAACCTTTCGCTTTCAAGAGATGTCATCCTGAGCGAAGCGAAGGATCTCTCAGATCATTCTGTTCACCACCCTCTGCAGGGTGGTTCATCTTGTAAACCACCCTACTTAGGGTGGTAAATCCTGTCCAATATTTGAAGGCTTTGTTATCGTGACGGCGCATGAGTTCCGCTGGCATTGCCGAAAAGATCGACCAGGCCATCGAGAAAATGCCGTCGATTTCGCCGATTTTCAACAAGCTGACCGAAATGGCGCGGAATCTGGAAACGGATTCGCGTGAGATGGTGAAGGTGATCATGCTCGACCCGGTCCTGACGGCGAAGGTGATCCGCGTGGTCAATTCCGCGTTCTATGGTCTTAAGAGTCCGGTGAACTCGCTGGTGGACGCGATTCTTTTTCTCGGTGTCAATACGGTGAAGAACCTCGCGATGAGCACTGCGGTATTGGAAAAAATTCTCGTGAGTGGCAAAAACCCGCCTCTTGATCCGGACGCTTTCTGGAAGCATTGCCTTGGCGCGGCGGTGGCGAGCAAGATGCTGGCGCGGGCGAAAAACGTTCCCGTACCCGAACAGGAGCTCTATTTTCTCGCGGGCCTTCTTCACGATCTAGGCAAGGTGCTCTTCATTCAGGCCGTGCCCGATCTTTATCGAAACATCATTCAACAAAGCCAGGCGGAGGGAACACCGCTGCATCAAATGGAGCAAAAGGGATTGGGAGTGTCGCATGCGCAGGCGGGCGGCGCGCTGGCGCGCAAATGGAAAATGAATGATTTGATGATCGAAGTGATCGAGCGCCATCATGAACCGGATTCGATCGCGTCGGACAATGCCATGTTGAAACTTGTCATTGTCGCCAACAATCTTTGCAAGCAGAGCGGCCTGGCTGGCGGAGATGCGCTGCTGGACGCGCATGCGGCAGTGATTTTGGAATCGTTGGCGCTTGATTCTTCGGAGAGCGACACCATTATGGGCCGGCTGCCGCAGGAACTCGAAAAAGCGGCGCAGTTTTTAGGAATTTCCTAGATTCGAATCATGAAGATCAAATTCTGGGGCGTACGCGGCTCCATTCCCGTTCCCGGTCCTTCGACGGTGAAATATGGTGGCAACACGTCGTGTGTCGAGGTGAGCGGCGACGGCGGGGAATGCATCGTGCTCGACACTGGCACTGGTTCACGTCCACTGGGCCTTGATCTCGCTCGGCGCAAACCGATTCCTGCCATTCATCTTTTTATTTCGCACACGCATTGGGATCATATTCAGGGTTTTCCGTTTTTCATTCCATGTTACGTGCCGGGCACGCAGATCCAGGTGCGGGGGCCTGTGCATTTCACCGCTTCACGTACGCTGCAGGACATTTTCGAAATGCAGATGAAGTATGAATTTTTTCCGATCTCCAACGAGCAGCTTGCCGCAAAAATCACCTATGAATCGCTCAAGGAAACGGAGTTAAGCGTCGGCGGGGTTCAGATTCGCACGCAATTCATGAACCACCCCATTCTCAGCCTGGGCTATCGGCTGACGCAAAATGGTCGCTCCGTGGTTTACACGGGCGATCACGAACCCTATCACAATGTCTTTGCGGAAAAAAAATCGGCCACGCCGAATGCGGAGGACGATTTGTTGTTCGGCGACGTCGGCAAGACCGTGGAGGACGCCAACGCGCGCTTCGTCGAATTCATTCGCGGCGCGAACCTTCTGATCATCGATTGCCAATACACGCCCGAGGAATATCGGACGTCGCGTCGCAACTGGGGACATTCCTCGTGGGATTATTGTTTGAAGTGGATGCGCGAAGGAGGGGTGGAACGCATGGCGCTTACGCATCATGATCCGATGAGATCGGATGACGCTCTGGAAGCTTTATTGAAGGATGCGCGCGCCGCCGCTGTCAAGGAAGGGCTGGATCCCGAACGGATCGTGCTGGCCCAGGAGGGAAGCGAGATTGCGATTTGATCAACCTCTGTTTTTGCGCCAGATCGTCGTGGTGCCGAAAAGAGATTTTTCTTCGAGCTGCTTCCGAATGGCCTGGCGGATGGAAAAGGAAGAAGCGTCCGCGAGGACGTCGAGGCGCGTGTTTCGTAAAATGAGCCGTCCCTTTTTGTCGAATTCGTAGGCGTCGAACAGAAATCTGGAATTGGTGTGGTCCTGGTAATTGATGAAATGAACGTCGTTGATGACGGACAGGAAGCCCTTGCCGTATTCCTTCACGCGTTTGCCTTTTTCGACGGATTCCAATTCGATGAGATATTCAAACGCGTTGAGTTTTCGGAAGCGCAAAGTCGTCGGCCCGTCTTTTGGGTCCTTCACGCTCCATGTTCCCAAAAGCTGATCGTCGATGGGCGTTTCCGGCGCGGTGATGGAGGACTGGTATTCGCAGCCGGCCAGAATCAGAAAGGCGAGCATCGCGAAAAGCCGGGGATCCAATGAAAGTTTCATGCCTTCAACGGCTGACGGGATCCAGGGCTTTTGTCGTTTTGCTCTAGGAGGCGGGGCACGGATCGGAGCCAGTCGTAGAGACTTTGCATTCCCGCTTTTAGATCCACCTTCGTTTTAAAATTCAGGAGACGTTCCGCTTTCGAGGGATCTCCGACGCGGCGTCCCACGGGACCGATCGTGCGCGGTTGTTCGTAGATCGGTTCAAGATTTTTGGAGTCCGTGATTTCCTGGATGATCCGCCATAATTCCAAAAGCGTGGTCTCGCGACCCGTGCAGACGTTGAACACCTCGTCTTTCACATCACTCTGATAAGCGACGAGATTTGCCCGCGCGATGTCGTCGATATGCACGAAGTCCATGGATTGCTCGCCCTTGCCAAAAATTTTCGGGCGTGTCTTGTCCATCGCCGCGTAAAGCCAGCGGATCATCACTTCCGTGTAAGCGCCCGTGCGATCCATTCGGGGGCCGTAGACATTGAAGTAACGGAACGCGACGTAGTTCAGTCCGTGCATGTCATTAAAAGCGCGGTACATCTGTTCGTTCGCGACCTTGGCTCCGCCATAAAGCGTGCGGTTGTTGTAGGGATGATGGCTCTCCTGAATGGGAAACTGGTCCGCGGTGCCGTAGACGCTGACGGAGGAGGCGGCGACGAGTTTGGTCACCTTGTGTTTGAGGCAGGACTCGATCAGGTTGAGCGTGCCCATCACCATGGATTCCAGGCAATCGCGCGGACGTTCGGAGCATAGCGTGATGCGCATGGCGGCCTGATGAAAAACGCCGTCGCATCCTTCCGTCAGTCGATCCACGAGCGCGCGATCGGACATGTCTCCGCGATGAAGATCGATTTTTCCGCTCGCCCGGGCCTCGTCGAGGTTGCTTTCCCTGCCACGGATAAAGTTGTCCAGAATCCGGATGTAAGCAGCGCCTTGCGCCAAAAGCTGGTCCGCAATATGGGATCCCACGAGGCCGGCGCCGCCGGTGATTAAAAATGTTTTTCCTTGGATGGGATTCATTGGGGTTGGCGCTCGATGCGTTCGCCTTGTTCATTGACCCATCCGATGCGTCGGCATGGATTGCCTGCGACCAGCTCAAATTCTTCCACGTTTCGGATCACCACGCAGCCCGCGGCGACGAAACAAAATCTTCCAAGGACGACGGGCCCGATGATGGTGGCATTGGCGCCCACCGTGCATCCTTCGCCAAGCAGAATCGGAGTGAGCCATGCATCATCCCGATATTTATTTTCAACATGCGGTGATCGGGGCGATCGGGGCCGATGATCGTTCGTGAAAGTCGCGTTGGGGCCGATGAATACGTTGTTGCCGACGACGACGCCCTTCCAGATGCAAACGCCGTTTTTGATCGTCACGCGGTCGCCGATGGCAGCGCCATTCTCAATAAAGCAATTTTCTCCAATGTTGCAGTGGGATCCGATGGAGGCCTCGGGTTGAACGTGGCTGAATGCCCAGACGCGGGTTTGCGCCCCGATTTGTTTGGTTTCAACGATCGCGGTGGCGTGTGCGAATCCCGAAGGCGTGGACGCTTTTTGTTTCATGAAAACCGCGATCGACGGATTTGAACCGGTTTGCCGCGCGCCTGGATGGATTGATTGATGGCCTCGAGCACGGAGACGACTTCTGCCGCAAATTTTCCACCGGAAATGGGGGCGCGCTTTTCCGTGATGGCGGAAATGAATTCCCGGGCTTGCACCAGAAGAGGTTCTTCCAGATTGATTTTTGGGATCGTGATGTCGCCTTCCCGCGGCAAAAGCTGGAAATCCCCAAATTCCTTCACCAAAGGCTTTTTGCGGATCACATAACGATCATAGATTGTTACGGGACCGTGTGAAGTGGCGTCCTGCCAGATCGCCATTTTCTTGTCGCCCACCACCATGACCTCGCGTTCTTTTTTTGGATCAAGCCAGCTCACGTGAATATGGCCGGTGATGCCCTTTGGATAGGTGAGTGTGATGAAGGAGAGATCGTGAATCCCTTTTCTCAACCAGTCAAAGCCCACCGCGGAGACTTCGACCGGGTACGAATTCAGCAGGTAATTAAAAATCGAGACGTCGTGGGAAGCCAGGTCCCATACGACATTCACATCGGGCCGGAAGAGTCCGTAGTGGGTCCGTTTGGCGTGCAAATAATAAAGCCGACCGTGGTGCTTGTTCAGGATGAAATCGCGCAGGTAACGAATTCCCTGATGAAACAGGAAGGTGTGCCCGACCATGAGCGTGCGTTTTTGTTTGCGGGCTTCGCGATCAAAGGCCATGGCGACCTTGGAATGAAGCGCGACCGGTTTTTCGCAAAGCACATGCTTTCCCGCCTTGAGGGCGGCGAACACCAGTTTTTCGTGAGCGGAGGTGGGGGTGGCGATGACCACGGCATCCAGCGGGCATTCCTTGAGCATGACATGGAAATCCTGATAGGTGTGGGCCGAGGGATGGAGTTTCGCCACTTGATGCAGGCGGGCTGAATCCGCGTCGCAGATCGCGGAAAGATGGGCCAGCCGGGAAAAATGCCGGGCGTGATTCGGGCCCCAATGCCCAAGCCCCACGACACCGATTCGAAGGAGCGGCGGGTTTGTGTTTGCCAAGATGGATGCTTTCAAGGTGAGATGGGAGAAAGTGGCGAAACTCCCAATGAAACGCATCTACATTCTTGGTGTCAATGGCAATGCTCGCGACGTGCTGGAGACCATCTCGCTTCTTGCGAAACAACAGCCTGGATTTCCCACCGTGGGCGGATTTCTGGATGATCGCATTGCTGTTGGAACGCGCGTCGACGGTGTGCCCGTCTGCGGAAAAATTGCGGACGCCACCAAGCTTTCGAATGCTTGCTTCGTCAACGCCATCGGGTCGCCTGAATCGTATTTGCATAAAGCCGACATTCTTCGAAAGTCGGGCATCGTCCCGAAGGACTTTGTGACGGTCATTCATCCCAGCGCGGCGGTGTCCTCCAGCGCCAAAATCGACAAGGGCAGCGTGATTTTATCCCACGTCAGCGTGGGAGCGGGAGTGCGCGTGGGGCGGCACGTGATGGTGCTCCAGAACTGCGTGCTTTCCCATGACAGTGTGCTGGAGGAAGGGGCGGTGCTGGCGACGGGAGTTCGTCTTTCGGGCGAGGTGCATGTTGGAAAAGGAGCTTATTTGGGCTCGTCGGTTGTCGTGCGCGGCGGACTGAAGATCGGAGCCCGGGCCCTGGTCGGACTCGGTGCGGTGGTGACCAAGAATATCCCGTCGGATGAAATATGGTGCGGGAATCCCGCTCGTTTTTTAAGGGCCATTTCCAAATGAGTATTCCCTGGGTCGCGATCACGATCGACGTGGAGTGGGCGCCACCGGCGATTGCCGAGGCCATGTTGGATCGATTGGCGCAGGCTTCCATCCCCGCGACCGTCTTTTGCACGGATCATCCCCTTTTGAAAATTCCGCCCATTCATGAGACGGCCCTTCACCCGAACCTCACAGGGATGGAGGATTGGGAGTCGAAACTGGACCATCTGGGCTCCCTTTATCCAGGCGCGCGCGGACTTCGCACACACTGCCTTCATTCCGACACCCGTCTGGTGCGGATTCTTCCTAAAAAAGGTTTTCGCTATCAAAGCAATTTCTTCGCGCCAGGGCAAAGAGTGGCGCCGTTCCGTCGCGAAACAGGCTTGTGGGAAATCCCGATCCATTACATGGATTTTTTTCATGTTTGCGAGCCCAAGAGTCATGCCGGATTCACCGCCGAAGCGCTTCCTCAAGATCAATCCCTCATCGTGCTGGATTTCCATCCCGTCCTTTGGTTTCTGAACGCTTCGACGAGTGAGGATTGGGATCGGGCAAAACAGGTCTATAAAGATGAGGAAGCCTTGCAAAAACTTGTTCGCAAAGGGCCGGGCATCGCCACGCTGTTTGATTCCGTTATTGAAAAAGCGCGACAAGGCGCATGGAAACCCGTGACGCTTTCGAAGGTCGCCGATTTCCTGGAATCACGTCCTCGGGCGCTTTGGCAGTGGCCGGACTCGACATCCGCGGAAACGCCATAGTACCATAGCAGCTTTTATGAAAATTCTTGGCATTTGTGGAGGCGTCCGAATGGGGAATTGGGACGCTGCCTCCGCGATCGTTGTGGATGGGGCGATTCGCGCCGCCGCCGAGGAAGAGCGCTTCACGCGCGTCAAGCATGCTCCAGGGAGTCTGCCCACCCAGGCCATTCGATATTGTCTCAAGCAGGCTGGACTCCGCATTCAGGATATCGATCTGGTTGTTTTTCCCGGCAAGACCTACCGAAACATCACGGATCGGTTGAGGGAATATTTCCGGTTTGTTCATGGGCACGTTCCCCCGATTGAATTGTGCGATCACCATGAGGCCCATGCGGCGGCCGCGTATTTTGGCAGCGGCTTCAACGAGGCTCTCGTCGTGACTTTTGATTACAGCGGTGACGGCGCGGCGACCACCATTTCGAAGGCGAGCAAAGGGAAGTTGGAATCTCTGAAGCGATGGCCGTTTCCCCAGTCCCTCGGGCTTTTCTACGCGCTCATCACGCAGCATCTCGGCTTCGATTTTGGCGAGGATGAGTACAAGGTGATGGGGCTTGCGTCATACGGAAAACCCGATGTGGATCTTTCATGGCTTCTCGAGATCAGGCAGGGGGATTATTCGCTCAATGACCAGGCTCTTCGAAAGGTGGAAGGTGGCGAGCCCCCGCTTTCGACGCAGGAACCGCTGTTCACGGATTTTGTCATTCAACATCTGGGATCTCCGCGCCTGAAGTGGCAGGAGATGGGATCTGCCCATCAAAATCTGGCCGCGAGCGCGCAGGCGCATCTGGAAAAGACGGTGCTGGAGTTGATCAAGCCCTATCGCGAGAAGACGGGGCTTCGCAACCTCTGTCTGGCGGGTGGCGTGGCGATGAATTGTGTGATGAACCAGAAGCTGACGGAGAGCGGACTTTTCGATCAGGTGTTCATTCCGCCGGTGGCCAGCGACAACGGCCTGGCATTGGGCGCTGCGCTCCTGGCGGCTTCGTCTGTGGAGAAAAATCCTCTTCCGACGCTTCGAACCGCGGCGTGGGGGCCTGAATATTCCGAAGCGGAAATGGAGAATGCCCTCAGGGAGGTTGGAGCGCGTTGTGAACGTGTGAAGGATCCCGCCCAGATCGCCGCCGAGTTGATTGCAAGCGGCCAAATCATTGGATGGCATCAGGGGCGCATGGAGTATGGCGCGCGCGCCCTCGGGCATCGCTCGATTCTCGCCGACCCGCGCATCGCGGAGATGAAAAGCCGGGTCAACGCTGTGGTGAAATTCCGCGAAGGTTTCCGGCCCTTTGCCCCATCGGTCACTCTCGAGGCGGCAGGCGAATTTTTTGAGAAGCCATGTGATTCGCCCTTCATGACGCGGACGTTTGATGTGAAGGGTGCGGCGCGCGAAAAAATTCCAGCTGTGACTCATGCCGACGGCACCGCGCGCGTCCAAACGATCGACCGCGCGACCGAACCCTTGTATCATCAGCTCGTGACGGAAGTTGGAAAACGGACGGGAATTCCGGTGGTGTTGAACACCAGTTTTAACATTCGCGGACAACCCATCGTGGAAAATCCGAACCAGGCGATCTCGACGTTTTACGGCTCGGGGCTCGACGCTCTTCTTATGGGGCCCTTTCTTTTGCGAAAGGTCGCCAAGTGAGGAAATCTCTCGTTATTTTGGGCGCGCGCGAGCATGCGAAGGTGATCTTCGCGACCCTTGGCGATGCGTTGTCGTCTGAGTGGGAGGTTGTCGGGTTTCTGGATGATAATCCCCAGCTCGCCGGGACAAAGCTCCTGGGCAAGCCGGTGCTGGGGTCGATCTCCCAACTCGAGGAACTGGCACGTTCCAAAAAAATTGCGGGCGCCCTGGTCGGCATCAGCTGCAATCACATGCCGCTTCGAAAAAGGCTTTTTTCAGAAATTCAGAAATTAAAATTGGAGACACCCACGGTGATTTCGCCGACAGCGCACGTCCATTCCACGTCGAAAATTGGGAAGGGAACGCTGGTGTGCAGTGGCGCAGTGGTGCACATGTTTGCGACCGTGGGCTCGAATGCGGTTCTTTATTCCAACAGCACGGTCGAGCATGAGTGCGTGCTGGGGGACAATGTTTACCTTGGGCCGGGAGTGAATTTTTGCGCGGCCGTTTCCGTGGGGAAAAACACCTTTATCGGGACAGGCGCGAATGTGGTTTGTCCCAAGGTGGGAGAGGACGTGGTCGTGGGCGCCGGCGCGGCCGTGGTGGAGGATCTGCCGGATGGCGCGATCGCGGTTGGCGTTCCGGCGCGCGTTCTGCGAACCCGCACCCCTCAGGAGCGTGAGGAATCGTTCATTCTTCGGCCGAACCAGGCGGTGGCTTCATGAAAATCAAACTTTCGATCGTCATCGCGCTGCTGAACGAAGTGGAGGGCCTGGAAGGCATCACGAAAGAGGTTGTCTCCACCGTGGAGCGCATTCCCGAACTCGAACTGGAACTTATTTTTGTCGACGATGGCTCGACGGACGAATCCTGGCAAATCATTCGAAAGCTTTGCCGTTCGGATTCACGGTTTCGCGGGTTGCGACTGTCGCGCAATTTCGGCAATCACGCCGCTCTCCTTTCGGGCCTTAAGGTGGCGTCGGGTGACGTAGCGATGAATCTCGCCGCCGATCTGCAGACGCCGGTGGATTTGATCGCGCCGTTTTACAAGGAGCATCAAAAGGGCGCCGATGTGGTTTTTGGCGCGCGCCGCCAGCGCGCCGACACGTTCGTCGATCTGTTTTGCGCGCGGGTTTTTTATGGAATGGTCAATCTGCTCACGACCCAGCGCATGCCCAAGGGCGGCATCGACGTCTTCATGATTTCGCGCAAGGTGATCAATGAACTGATTCAACTGCATGGACGCAACACGTCGATTTTAGGGCTCATCATGAATCTCGGATTTGAGCAGCGGATGCTGGAGTATGACAGGCCCGCCCGAAAACAGGGGCGCTCCAAATGGACATTGTTGAAGAAGGTGAAGCTTTTCGCGGACGGCATCTTTGCGTTCAGCGGCCTTCCGTTGCGGGTTTGTTTTCCAACGGGAGTGGCGGCATTTTTACTGGGTGTGATTGGAGTGTTGGTATTCTGGTTGAGGCATCCCGGCCTTCTTTCGTTTGGGGGCGCCGCGTCCTTCGTCCTGCTGATGATCGGGGTTCAACTCGTGAGCGTGGCGCTTGTGGGGGAATATCTCTACCGCGTGTTCCAGGAAACATCGCAGCACCCGGTCTTCGTCGTTCGCGAGGATACACGCGAACCCTCGAAGTCATGAAATCGTCCGCAGCCCTGGTTGGATGAAAACAGGATCAAGTCGCGCATGCCTGGGCGGTCTTGCGATTCTGACGGCCGTTTTTG